>Ga0073934_10000674_pt1 | contig 94301 bp, 78 predicted proteins | sample LarsenN4metaG_FD_76834 | JGI IMG/M metagenome (GOLD analysis project Ga0073934, IMG submission 76834) | Hot spring sediment bacterial and archeal communities from British Columbia, Canada, to study Microbial Dark Matter (Phase II) - Larsen... ...
CCAGTCGATGAACTCGCGGAGCCGGGCAAGCGGAAACCGGTCGAGCACGCGGATTCCGGTGAAGGCGGGCGCCGGAATATCTTCCGGGCGCCAGAGGATGGGAGTCCGCCGGGCGCGCGCCTCCGCGATCGGGACCAGCGGCTGGCGCGGAGCCGCGTGCGCCTTTCGGATCGCTTCGTATTCGGCCTGGTGCTGCGCCACGAACGCCGGTTTGCTCTCCTCGCTGAGCAGGCTGGTCGTCACCGGCACGGCGCGGCTGGCGTCGAGGACGTGAACGACAGGTTCGCTGTAATGCGGCGCGATCTTGATCGCCGTGTGCGCGCGGCTTGTCGTTGCGCCGCCGATCAGCAGCGGCAGCTTGAATCCCTGCCGCTCCATTTCGCGCGCCACGTGGACCATCTCGTCGAGCGACGGCGTGATGAGCCCGCTCAAGCCGATCAGGTCGGCCTTTTCCGCCCGCGCCCGTTCGAGGATCTTCTCGCAGGGCACCATCACGCCCATGTCGATGACCTCATAGTTGTTGCACGCCAGCACGACGCCGACGATGTTCTTGCCGATATCGTGCACGTCGCCCTTGACGGTGGCCAGCACGATCCTGCCCTGCGTTCTGACCTGCTGTCCCGCGGCGGCCAGAGCGGCCTTCTCCGCCTCCATAAAGGGCGTCAGGCAGGCCACCGCCTTCTTCATCACCCGCGCCGACTTCACCACCTGGGGCAGGAACATCTTGCCGGCTCCGAACAGGTCGCCGACGACGCCCATGCCGGCCATCAGCGGCCCCTCGATGACCGCGAGGGGACGGCCGAGTTTGACTCGAGCCTCCTCGGTGTCGGCTTCGATGTAGGTGTCGATCCCTTTCACCAGAGCGTGCGACAGGCGTTCCTCGACGGTTCCGTTGCGCCATTCCTCGCTCTTCTTCTCGGCCGCGGCCGGACCGGCGCCGGCCGCCTTGATTCGTTCACCGTGTTCGACCAGCCGCTCAGTTGCGTCCGGGCGCCGGTTGAGCAGAACATCCTCGACGAGTTCCCTCAACTCGGGCTCGATCTCTTCGTAGACTTCGAGCATTCCTGCGTTGACGATGCCCATGTCCATGCCGGCGGCGATGGCATGGTAGAGAAACGCCGCGTGCATCGCCTCGCGCACGACGTTGTTGCCCCGGAAGCTGAACGAGATGTTGGAAACACCGCCGCTCACCTTGGCGTGCGGCAGGTTCTGTTTGATCCAGCGCGTCGCCCGGATGAAGTCCACCGCGTAGTTGTTGTGCTCCTCCATCCCGGTGGCGACGGTAAGGATATTCGGATCGAAGATGATGTCCTCGGGCGGAAAGCCGGTTTCAATCAGAATCCGGTAGGCCCGCTCGCAGATGCGGATCTTGTCTTCATAGGAGGCGGCCTGGCCCTGCTCGTCGAAGGCCATCACGACGACGGCCGCGCCATACTTGAGCACGGCGGCAGCCCTCTGGCGGAACGTCTCTTCGCCTTCCTTGAGCGAGATCGAATTGACGATGCCCTTGCCCTGGAGACACTTCAGGCCTGCCTCGATCACCTCCCACTTCGAGGAGTCGATCATGAAGGGCGCCTTGGCGACCTCCGGCTCGCTCGCGAGCAGTTGCAGGAAGCGGGTCATCGCCGCCACGCCGTCGATCATGCCCTCGTCCATGCAGATGTCGATCACGTTGGCGCCATTGTCGACCTGCTGCCGGGCGATGGCGACGGCTTCTTCGTATTTGCCTTCCTTGATGAGCCTGGCGAACTTGGGAGACCCGGCCACATTCGTCCGCTCGCCGATGAGGATGAAAACGCCGGGCTGCTGTGTGAAGGGCTGCGAACCGGAAAGCCGCAGAGGGCGCTCACTGTGGGTGCCGCTTCCGGACAAAGTCGCCCTCCGCTCCCTGGCCGGCTTGCCTTCGAGCGCCCGGGCGATGGCGGCGATGTGCTCCGGAGTGTTGCCGCAGCATCCGCCGGCGATGTTGATCAACCCGGCTCGCGCAAACTCGCTGAGATGGCGGGCCATGTCTTCCGGTCCCAGGTCGAACCCCGTCGGCGAGAGCGGGTTCGGCAGGCCCGCATTCGGGTAGCAGGAAATCGCGGCGTCGGACTTCGCCGCCAGCTCCTCGAGGAACGGGTACATCAGGTCGGGACCGAGCGAGCAGTTGAGTCCGACCGACAACGGCTTGACGTGCTCGATGGCATTCCAGAACGCTTCCACCGTCTGCGCCGAAATCATCGTCTCGCCGCCGCGGCCCACCGCCGCCGACACCATCACCGGCAGCCGCCTGGCGTCCTGCGCGAATACCTCAAGAATGGCCACAAGCGCCGCCTTGGCGTTGAGCGAATCGAAGATCGTCTCGACGAGCAGGAGGTCCGCGCCTCCCGCAACGAGCGCCCGTACCTGTAGCGCGTAGGCGGACTTGACCTGGTCGAACGTGACCACGCGGAAGCCCGGATCGTCGGGGTCGGGCGAACTGGAAAGCGAGACCGTCAGCGGACCGATCGCGCCGGCCACGAAGCGCTGCCTGCCGGTGTCAGTGGCAACGCGGTCGGCCCACTCCCGGCACTGGCGGGCCGACGTCTCGTTGATCTCCCACGCCAAACTGTTCAGGAAAGGATCGTCGACGACCTTCTGATAGAATTCCGGATCCTTGCGGCCGCCCTGTTCACGGGGGTCGTCCACGAAAAATTCGCTCTGGGCGATCGAGGTCGCGCCAAAGGTGTTCGTCTCGATGATGTCGGCGCCGGCCTCGAGAAAGCGCCGGTGGATGTCGCAGATCATCTTCGGCTGCGTGAGCGAGAAGAGGTCGCCGTTGTTCAGCAGGTCCTTCTTCGAGCGCTCGAATCGCCTGCCGCGGATGTCCGCCTCGGTCATCCCGTAGGTACGGATGGTGGTGCCCATCGCGCCGTCGATGATGGCGATGCGGTGCTTCAGGATCTTCTGAAGCGGGTGCTCATCGGGTCGGCTCATGCTATTCCGGTCGCGGAACCTCCTCTGTGCGGGCCATGTCTTACCAGGATAACGGACGGGCCGGACCCGGCCGTCCGATCGTGCCCGGGAGAGACCACAGGGCGGACGGCTCGGCCCGGCGCCGCTTCCGGCCGGCGGCGGGCCGAAGGCGCATTGACCCGCTCCGGGACGCCGTGCTAGCGTTGAAAATCCTCAGCCGCCCGCAAGGGCCTGCGCCGTGGCAACGCGCGGACATTTCCGGAGGGCACAGCGCCGGGGTTTCATCATCGTGCCCAAACAAACCTGGGAAGAACTCCGAACTTATCCCGAGTTCCGCCTGGTGCGCGGCGGCCGTTTTCTGGTCGCAGAGCTGAAGGTCCCCCATCGTGTGTTGAGCACATCAGTTCGCAACGGCGGCCAGCAGGACTGCGTGCGGCATCTGGTGAATCATCAAAGCTGCGAAGCCTCGGACCATCACGAACGGCATCACCTGATCTCAGACATGGGACAGGAACAGTACCACGACGCCGCATGCGGCGAGATCGGGCTGGACCCGTCCACCACCGCTATGATGGGGACCGCAGCCAATATGAACTACGCCAGCATCGTGGACGCCTCGGATGAATTGCTGCGCGTCACGGCTGTTGTCACCGCGGGTGTGCAAGGAAACGCGGCGTGCGCCGGTGATCCGGCCGCCTGGCGCGAGACGGAGACAGGGTGGCGGAAAGTGGCCGCCTCCGCGGGGACGATCAACACGATGCTGCTCGTCAACCATCCGATGACCGCGGGAACGCTGGCGCGGGCGGTGGTCACCATGACGGAGGCCAAGACAGCAGCGCTGCAACGTCTTGCCGTCCGCAGTCTTTACTCCCCCGACCCCGCCACCGGGACCGGCACCGACCAGTACTGTCTGGCCGCCACGATCCACGGCGCAAAGCCGTTGACCTCGGCCAGCCCGCATGTCGTTCTGGGGGAACTGATCGGAAGGGCGGTGCGCGAGGCGACACTCGAAGCACTGCGCTGGCAGAACGGCCTGGAGCCGAGCGTCACGCGCGGCCTCTTTCACGCGCTGGGGCGTTTCGGGTTGAGCGAGTCCACCTTCTTCGACGAGATCGCCGGCCGGCTGGCCGAACGCGAGCTGGAACTGCTGCGGCGCAACAGCAAGGCGGTGTTCTATGAACCCATGGTGAGCGCCGCGGCCTACGCGATCGCTGCTGTGCTGGACCGCGTCCGCTACGGAACGCTTCCACCGGGCGCGGCGCGCGAGGCGATACGCCAGCAGGCGGCGACCCTCGCCGCGAACCTGGCGGCCAAGCCCGGGGATTGGGCGCAGTTTCGTGCGAAGCTCGGCGAAGCGGATCCGGACAGGCCCCTCGGTCTGGTGCTGGACGCCATCGCCGCGGGCTGGTCCTCGAAATGGAGATAGCCTCTCTCTACCCCAGCGCTTCCATCCTGACGGCGGCGGTCATTCTCGACCTCATCGCCGGCGACCCGGTTTACTCCGCCCATCCCGTCCGGCTGATGGGGAGGACCCTGACGTGGCTGGAAGACCGGCTGCGGGCTGCGGCATTCGATGGTTTCGGCGGCGGAATCGCCCTGTTCCTGATTTTGAGCGCGGTTTGGGTCGGAGGGACCGCCGCCGCGATCGTTCTCGCGGCGGAATGGAATCGGTGGCTCGGCATCGCGCTCCACGTGTTCCTGGTGTATTCGCTGCTCGCCCTCCACGACCTGCTGAAGCACGCCTGGGCTGTGGAGCGGGCGGCCCGGCGCGATGACCTAGGGGGCGCCCGCGCCGCGATCGCCAGGCTGGTGGGTCGCGACACCAACCGCATGGACATCCCGGCCTGCCGGCGCGCGGCCATTGAGAGCCTCAGCGAGAACCTCACCGATGGCTTCGTCAGCCCATTGTTCTGGTACGCGATCGCTGGAGCGCCGGGAATCGTTCTCTTTAAGGTCGTGAGCACGATGGATTCGATGGTCGGCTACAAAACCCAGCGCTACCTGCGGTTCGGCTGGTGTGGAGCGCGGCTCGATGACCTGATGAATCTAGTGCCAGCCCGGGCGACGTGGCTGTTGATCGGTCTGATGGCGGCCTTCCTCCCCGGTTGCTCGGCGTGGAAGGCTTTCGAGATCGGCTGGAAGCAGCACTCCGTGTTGCCAGGTCCCAATTCGGGCTGGAGCGAGGCGGCCATCGCCGGTGCGCTGCGGCGGCGGCTGGTCGGACCCATCTGGGCGGAGGGAAGGCTGGTCACCGAAGTCTGGGTGGGCGATCCGTCCGACCCGCCGGCGGGCGGCATCGACGACGTTCCGCGCGCGGCGCTGCTCACCGCCGTGACGGGACTGGCCGCAGCGGCGTTGACGGTCGGATGGCTCACTCTCCCCGATCGTTGACCCTGGCGTCGCGCTCGTGCTACCGTTGGGGTTCCTCAGGCCCCGCGAGGGCCCGCGGGGGAGGCCGGTGAGATCCCGGTCTCGTGTTCCCGTAATTCCGCCTCGTTTCGTACCGGGACCGGCGGCGTGGTTCTCCTTCAAAACGGCGGAACCCATCTCGAGCAACGTGCTTTGAGCGGCGCGGCGGGCCGGGCAGGCCGGCGGCGCCTCCGATCCCTGCATCTTTTGAACCGGAAGGACAGAGTGAAAACGACACACTTGTTGCGTGCGTGGGGGCAGATCCTCGTGGGCAGACAGCCGTCATTGTCCATCGAGATCACCAAGGAGTGTCCGCTGCGCTGCCCGGGTTGCTATGCCTACGACCCGGCGCATCTCGGCGGCGGAACGACGCTTCGGGAGTTGAACGACCGGAAAGGACAGGCTCTCATCGATGGAGTTCTGGAGGTTGTCGACCGTCTGAAGCCGCTCCACCTGTCGCTGGTCGGCGGCGATCCGCTGGTGCGGTATCGCGAAGTGGAGGCGCTCGTGCCGCTTCTGCTTCGGCGCGGCATCCATGTCCAGATCGTCACCAGCGCCTTCCGGCCCCTCGCTCCCGAGTGGGCCACGCTGCCCAATCTGACGGTGGCGGTGTCGATCGATGGTCTGCGCGCCGACCACGACCTGCGGCGCGCGCCGGCCACCTACGACAAGATCCTCCGGAATATCGCGGGCCAGAAGATCACGATTCACGGCACCATCACCGGCCAGATGATGAAGCAGCCCGGGTATCTGCGCGAGTTTCTGGAATTCTGGACTCCGCGCCCGGAGATTCACCGGGTCTGGTTCAGCCTGTTTACTCCGCAAGTCGGCGACCGGCTGCCGGAAATGCTCACCGCGGAGGAACGCTCGCGGGCTTGCGCAGAGCTGTTGGTTCTGCGCAGGCAGTTCGCCAAGCTCGACATGGGGGAGGGCGTGATTCGCCAGTTCGCCGCACCGCCGGCCAGCCCGGACGAGTGCGCCTTCGCGCTCACGACGCGGACCTTGTCGGCCGACCTGCAAACCGGGATCACCCCTTGCCAGTACGGCGGCAACCCCGACTGTTCGTCGTGCGGATGCCTCGCTTCCATGGGCATGGCCGCTATCGCGGCCCACCGGCTGGGCGGAGTGGTGCCCCTGGGATCGATCTTCAAAGCGTCCATCCAGGTCGGCCGGATGTGGCCGCGGAAAGAGCGGGCCCCGTTACCGGAACGAGCCGGGCTCAAGGTTCTGCAATAGGGGGCCGGCAGCAGCCCGCACTTCGCCATTTCAAAGATTGCTAGGCGGGGCGGCTTGGCCGGCGCCTTCGTCAATCCACCAGCCCGGACAGGACCGGCGCGGAGCAATAGCGTTCCAGCCAGTCCGCCAGCGCGTCGTAGTGGCGGTCCTTTGGATCCACGCCAGGCCGGAAGCCAAACAGTTCGGCGACCACTCCGGGGCATTCCAGGGCTCCGTGCAGATACGTTCCCGCAACCCGATCGAGAGCGACGCCTTCCGGGGCGCCGTCCTCGAGGCAGGCAAACGGCGGCGCCGGGCGGAGCAACCGCGTTCGTCCCATGTGGATCTCATAGGCGCTGAAGCGCGTGCCGGCGGGCGTCCTCGCCATTCTCGTGCGCGTGATCTTGTCCGGCTCCATTTCCGTATGAACCGGCAGCAGGCCGAGTCCCTGGACGAACCCGGCGGCGCCATCGGACCCCTGCGGATCGGCGATCGTCTCGCCCAGCATCTGGTAGCCTCCGCAGATGCCGATGACAGTCGCTCCGGAACGGTGCTGGTCTACGATCCATGCCGCCAGCCCGGACTGCCGCAGCCAGTCCAGGTCCGGGATGGTCGCCTTGGTGCCGGGCAGGATGACGAACCGGAACGGGCTTTTCGAGGGCCGTTCCAGCCAGACGGCGTTTGGGAGTAGCGCGAAATCGGTCGTGTTGGAGATCCGTGGGAAGCGGATGATGGCGATCTCGCCGCCCGGCGGAGACGCGCTGGCGTCCGAACTGCGAGCGAGCGAATCCTCCGCGTCCAGGTTGAGATTCGGTTCGAACGGGAACACGCCCAGGCACGGCAGTCCGGACCTTTGTTCGAGGATCGAGACGCCGTCGGCGAACAGGGAACGATCGCCGCGAAACCGGTTCACCGCGAAAGTGCGAATCAGGGCCCGGTATTCCGGAGGAAGAAGATCCAGGGTGCCGAGGAGGGACGCGAAAACGCCGCCCCGCTCGATGTCGGCGACCAGAAGGCCGCGGGCTTCCACTTCATGAGCGAGGCTGAGATTGGTGAAGTCTCTCCCCCAAAGGTTGATCTCAGCGACACTCCCGGCGCCCTCCATTACGACGATGTCGCAGCCGGAGGCCAGGGCCGCATAAGCCTTCAGCGCCTCCCGCCGCAAGAATGGTGTGTGCTCATAGTAGTCGCGGGCGTGAATCGTACGCCACACTTTTCCGTGAACAATCACCTGCGAACGGGAGTCGCCGGACGGCTTGAGCAGCACGGGATTCATGAGGACGCTGGGTTCAAGCCCGCACGCCTCGGCCTGCGCCACCTGCGAGCGTCCGATTTCTCCTCCCTCGCGGCACGGGTAGGAGTTGTTGGACATGTTCTGCGCCTTGAAGGGGGCCACGCGCATCCCGCGTCGGGCCAGCAGCCGGCACAGGGCCGTGGCCATCCAGCTCTTACCCACGTTCGAGCCGGTCCCTCCAACAAAGATCGCCTTCGCCATTCCCCACCATTGTCGTGAACGCAATGCCGGGCGCGCGGCGGCCGGCCCTCTCAGCTTGCCCAGGAAAACAGCACTTCGTGATCGAATGGGGTGAAGCCGGTGAGGTAGACGGAGACGCCCGGCAGTTTCGGTTCGGCGCCGCGCACCTGCGTATACCGGTGCTCCGCCTTGCCCGGCCCGAACCGGATCTGATCGCCGCCAACGCGCCACGAAGCATGCGGTCCCGCCAGCAGCCACGCGTCGGGAACGCGGTCCAGCCGCTGGCAGCCCTCCAGGGTTCCGTCGCCAGCCAGGTTCACCTCGATCGCCACAGGTACGTCCGCCGTGCCGTGAGCCTGAAACCGCGCGCGGAACCCCTCGCTCTCTTCCGTCACCGTCGTCTGGTAGTGAAGGCGGCACATCTCCGTCGCCTGGCGCTCTTTGCGAAGCTCGTACCAGCGGTCCACACCCACCGGCTGCACGCGGTCGAAAGGTTGATAGTACGCCGCTTCGAGCGACTGGCCGTAGGCGAACCCGCGGCCGGCGCGGGCCGCCTGCTGAGGCCGGAACTGGCCCTTTCCAAAAAAGGCGCCCGCCATCCGGACGCCGGCCACGATCGCGGCGCCTCGGCGGAGCGTGAACAGGCGGCTGGAGCCGTTCAGCAGCATCGTGGCGCTGATCTCCCCGCGCCGGATTCGCGCGATCTTCAGCGCCGGAAACGCGCGCTCGTAGTTGTCGGGGACCGGCGCGGGCGTTGGTCCCGCCGCCGTCAACTCCGGGTAGTTCAACAGGTCGCTCAGGCCGGGATCGAACCTGCGGGCGAGCGTTTCGTACATTCCGTTGCCGTCGCGCACGGCGAGCGCGCGCAGGGCGAGCCAGTAGCCGCTCATCGTCGCCCGCGTGTTGAGATCCTGCCGCTCGGATATCTCGGTGACCACTTCGTAATCGGAGTGGAGCAGGTACAGCATCGCCTCGAGATTGCGCCGTACCGGAGCGAATAGCTCGGGCCGGTTCAGCCGGATGGCTGTGACTGTGAGGGCCCGGTTGACGACGCCGTTGTACGCGGCTGTGCTGCGCTCGGAGTACATCCCGTCGGGGTCGATGTCGATGGTTTCACGAAGCCATTGGTCCACCCGGCGGACCCATCCCGCGTTCGGGTAAAGAGCGTTGGCCTGGGCCAGGGCGGCGCACATCACCCAGCGGTGGTTCGGCGTATGGACGCCTCCCTTGGCGATGCCCGCGGCGCAGCGCCGGACGAACGGCTCCACCAACTTCTCGATCTCGCGCTCGGCGGCTCGCCTTGCGATCGACGCCGCACCCGCCAGGCTGTACATGGCGAAAGCGGTATCCGGGGGGGAGTTGAAGTTGGTGAACAGCAGGTTGACGTTGCCGTCCGGCGTAAGGTGCCGGTCCAGAAAGTCGAGCGCCATCTTGAGGCGATGGAGGAGTTCCGTGCTGCGGTAGTGGCGCGATTGCCGGGTCACCAGCGCCGTCGTGAACGCTCCCGCCAGTCCGGCGGCGGAGCCTCCGTTGTGGAGTCCGTCGGCGTCGGCCAGCCCGCCATGCCAGCGGGAACCCGGCGAGTTGGTTTGGGCGCGAACGTATCCGTCCACTGCTTCATCATGGCGCCGGACGCGCTCCGCTGTGACGGCCCAGAACGCGCTGTCTGCCTGCGCTGCGGAGGCTGCCGCGGCGCCGGCGGCCACGAGGCCCCGTCGTGTGATTGTCATGGCGTGCGGTCGTTGCGGTAGATGACCCCCTCCTTCATCACGAAAATCACCTTTTCCGTCTGGCGGATGTTTGCGACCGGATCTCCCGCCACGGCGATCACGTCGGCCAGCTTTCCGGCCGCGATGGATCCGGTCCGGTCGGCGATTCCGAACAGTTCGGCGTCGACCGAGGTCGCCGCCTTCAGCGCGTCGATCGGGCGCATGCCGCGCTCGACCAGGTGGCGGAACTCCTCGTTGTTGCGGCCATGTGGGTACACTCCAGCGTCGGTCCCGAAGGCGATCCGCACTCCCATGCGAACAGCTTTGCGGAAGGTGACTTCCAGCGAATCGATCGCCATGCGGGCTTTCCGGGCCTGTCTCGGGTCCAACTGTCCTCCCGCCGCCATGACCTCGCGCAGTCCCTCGGCCGCCATCAGGGTCGGGACAAAAAACGTACCTTTCTGCTTCATCATTGCAAGCGCCTCGTCGTCGAGAAACAAGCCGTGCTCGATCGAATCGATTCCGGCGCGAATCGCTCGTTTGGCTGCTTCAGCGCCGTGCGAGTGGGCGGCGGCCCGCCTGCGCATGCTGTGCGCCTGGTCCACCAGCGCGTTGAGCTCCTCCTGCGTCAGTTGAGGGGAGTCGACGTCGTCGTTGAGCGACAGCACTCCTCCGGAGGCGCAGGTCTTGATGACGTCCGCTCCCTGCTTTACCGCCCAGCGAACCGCCGCGCGGATTCCGTCTGGGCCGTTGGCGACCGTGGGAGGTTCATTCCGCGGATCGAGCAGGCCGAACCGGTAGCCATTGGTCGGGTCGCAGTGGCCGCCCGTGGTTCCAATACCGCGCACCGCCACGAGCATTCTGGGCCCGGGCGTGAGTCCGCGGCGGATCGCGTTGCGCAGGCCGACGTCGATGAAGTCATTCGATCCCAGGTCGCGGACCGTCGTGAAACCGGCCATGAGCGTCGTGCGGGCGAGCGTGGCGGCATAAATCGTGGCCTCGGAAACGTTCATCTCTATGCCCGCAACGCGGTCTGAGGCGGTATTCGACGACCGCTGGCCCCGCAGGTGGGTGTGCGCATCCATGAATCCGGGCAACAGCGTCGCGTCGCCCAGGTCGATGACGCGCGCTCCGGGGGGCGCCGCTCCCGGCCCGGTGTCCACAATCCGATCGCCGTCGACCACGACCACGCCGGGAGACTTCAACGGTTCGGAAACGCCGTCGAACAGGCGCGCGGCCCGCAGCACGATCGTTTCGCCCCGCGCCTGGAAAGCCGCGAGAAGGAGCGGAAGGTAGAACCGGAGCATCTCCGACCATTCTAAAGGGACCCCAGCGCCAGGCAACTTTCGCACTGTTCCGGCTAAACCAGAGCCGGGCCGGCCGCGTCTAATCTGGAAAGATGGAGTTGACGTTCCTGCTCGCTTTCGCGGTTCCCTTGGCGCCTCCCCCGGAAGCATGCCCAAGCGGAGTGGCTCTGGCGAGATACCAGTTGACGATTCGCCAGCTGGACGGAGAGATGGTGGCGCTCAGGCGGACCACACGGCTGGAAGCGGGATCCTCTGTCGTCTACGCGCCGATCGAGGTCTACAGCGAACCGGACGACGCCAAGGTCGCACTGATCTCGGTGCCGGCCGCCCGCGACGGCGTCCTGGCAATCCTGGAAGCGCGGCCGGCCAGCCAGACGGCCGAGTGGGTGATTCCGTCCCGCGCCTCCGCGCTCGCCCTGGTCTACGGACCGCAGGGACTCGATCTGTCCAAAGTCGCCTCGATGGTGCTCCGGGACCGCGACCTGGTGCCCCAACTGGCGGACTACGCGGAGAAATCAGCCCAGACGGAGGTCCTTCTCGAGACCGTGGCAGCGTGGGAGCGAAACGGATCCGGACAGAGCCTCGAGTCGGCTTTGCAGGGATTCTCCTCCCGCTATGGGGTGGCGTTCCCGGTCCTGGACCGCACTGCCTCTCCGGACAAGCAGGCGCTCACTCTGATGCGCGCCCTTCACCCCGCGCTGTCCACGATTGACCCACTGGCCCCCGACGCGGGTCAGCGCCTCCAACAGTCAGCGGGACTGGCCGCTTCCGTGGCGGGACTATTCTTTGGGAACACGGTAGGACTGGCCGCCACCGGCGGAGCAATGTTCCTGAACCTGAGGTCGCTGCTGTTCCCTGGGTCGGACTTCCGGTCCGCCCTCGCGCATCAGCACAGTTCCGGGCTCACGCTGTGCGCCAAACGGGAAGCTTCGAAATCGAGAACGCGCTTGGTCTACCTGTGGGCCTGGCGGATCGAGGACGCTCCCCGTCCCCGGATCGAAGGTTTGCCCTGGCGGGTCAATCCCGGCGAACCATCACGTATCACCTTGCGCGGGCAGGGGCTGGAGCGGATCCGCTCGGTCAGTATTGCGCGCGGAACCACAACCTACAACGCGGAGGACCACACCCTTGAAGTGACCGTTCCGTTGACCGCGGCGAAGGGCGAAAGGATCGATGTTCAAATGGAAATCGAAGATGCGCCGGTGGCGCAGGCGCTGAACGGCGCGATCGAGGTCCTCGGCCCAAGGCCGAAGCTCTCCCGGCCCGAGGTCGCCGTTCCAGACGACCTGACCGTCTCGCTCGCCGCCGGCGAACTGCCGGCAGGCTCCTACACGTCCATCTCGTTTCGCGCCGAACATGCCGGGTCGCTTCCCACTTTGCAACTGGAGTGCGCTGATCCGGCGCAAACGCTCGGGAAACTGTCGCTGCGCCCGGGGGAGCAGGCGGGATCCGCGCGATTGCGGCGCGCCGGCGGCCATGGTCTTTTTCTTTCTTTCGATCCCGGTTCGGTCGGCCAGCCCGGCTGCCAGCTCACGGCCGCCATCGAAACAACGGACGGCCGTTCCGACCCGGTCGGAATCGGGGCGATCGTCCGGCTGCCGAAGATCGAGGCCTTCGTCCTGTCCGATGAGTCTGCCGGCGGAGGGGCCTACCTGGGCTCCCTCACCGGAGAGGAACTGGAGAGCATCGAGAAGACGGGCTGGCATGAGCGGGATGGGCTGGAGGTGCGCAGCGCCCCGCAACCGGTCTCCAGCACCGACCGGCGGCATCGGATCCGGATCGCGATGCCGTGGCCGCCGCCCGCTCCGCGCGCTCCTGTCTATGTCTGGCTTCGAGGCGAGCAGGAAGGCCGTCGTACAAAAGTCCGATTTGCCCCTTGATCCGACCCGGCCGCCGGCGAGGGAGGGGCTTACCGGCCGTCTGATTCGAGGGACCCATCCGTTATCATGGGCAGTGCGGAGATGCGGGAAGCTCCCGGTCTGGACATGCGGAAGACTTTGGGCCTGGTCATCCTGACGGCAGCGGCCTTGGGCGCCCAAACCGCCGATTCTTCGGAAGCCGCCCTGACCGCCGCGATTTCCGCCCGTCCCCGTGACCCCGCCGCGCACAGCCGCTACGCCCTGTTTCTACAGTCCCACGGACGCGGCGCCGAAGCGCTGGCGCATTTCCGCACCGCGCTCGACCTGGACCGGAACAACCCCGCCAATGCCTACAATCTCGCCCTGGCGCTGCTGGCGGCGGAACAACCGGCCGAAGCACTGGCCGTGCTCGACCAGCATCCCGCCGCCAGCGGGGATCACTTCGCTCTCCGCGGGTCCGTGCTGCTCACCCTGGGCCGGTTCCCCGAGGCTGCCGCCGCGCTGCGCCGGGCCGTCGCGCTCGATCCGAACAACCCGGACTCACTGTACGACCTTGTGGTGACCCTGCTCAAAACCGGCCATGATCGGGAAGCCGCGGGAATGGTCGCGCGTGCGCAGCGCCGCTTCCCGCGCGTGGCGAAGATCCATGCGGCGGCAGGGATGAGCGCCTATCACGACGGGCGCAATGCGGAAGCGGTAAAGGCGTATGAAGCAGCAGTGAAACTGGAGCCGCAGGCGGCGGACCTCCATGCGGCGCTGGGCGATGTTTACGCCGCCACCGGCGATCTGGCGCGCGCCGAGGCGGCCTACGCGCGGTCGCTGGCGCTGGACGCGTCGGCGGCGGAAGTGCACCTGAAGTCCGGCCGCAACCTGATGAAGCTCGATCGGGCCGCCGACGCCGAGCGGGCGTTCTTCCGCGCCCTTGAACGCGATCCCGCCAACGCCGGGGCGAACTTCGAACTCGGCAAGCTCGCCGCCGCGCGCGGCGATCACGCAGGCGCGGTGGCGCGGCTGGAACGCGCGGTGGCCGCCTCGCCCGCCCTGAAGGAAGCATGGTATCAGTTGAGTCTGAGTTACCGGCGCGCCGGGCGCGAACAGGACGCCGCGGCCGCGCTCGAGACATTCCGGAGGTTGCCTTGAAACTGGTCTTTCTTCTGCTGATGTTGTGCGGGCTTGCTGTTGGCGCGGATTTCCCGCACCGGGAAGTGACCCGCGGACTCGGATACTTCCCCGTCGCCATCCGGCTGGCCAATGGCGACATCCTGGCCGTGATTCGGGGCGGAGCGCCCCATGTCGGCGTGAAAGGCCGACTCGACCTGGTGCGGTCCTCCGACGAGGGACAAACCTGGTCCGCGCCTTGGACCGCCGTCGACCAGGAGCAGGACGACCGCAATCCCGCCTTGGGCCAGTTGAATGACGGATCGCTCGTGCTCGCCTACGCGATCGCCAGCGGCTATGACGCGTCCGGCTTGCGATTCGCCGGCAAGCGCCAGGACTGGGTGTTCGACGGAGTCTACCTGGTTTTCTCCAAAGACAACGGACGGACCTGGTCGCGGCCCGTCCGCGACGCCGCCATCCGCAACTTTTACGGCGGCAAGGGCGCCGTGTCCCCGTACGGCAAGATCGTGCAGTTGCCGGGCGGAGACGTCCTTATGACCGTGTACTTCGAGTTCTTCGATGGCCGCGGCAACCAGAGCTACCTCTTCCGCTCAAAGGACAACGGAAGGACATGGGGCGATCCCGTGCTCCTGGCCGAGCACTTCAACGAAACGGCGATCGTGCGGCTGCGCGACGGGCGCCTCCTGGCGGCGCTCCGGTCTGAGAAAGGCGGATCGCTGTCGGTGTCGGAATCGGGCGACGGAGGCCGCACCTGGTCAAAGCCGGTCTCCGTGACCGGCGACAATGAGCATCCCGCGGACCTGATCCAGTTGCGCGACGGGCGCGTCGTCATGGTTTACGGGCAGCGGAATGCGCCCCGCGGCGTGCACGCGATGGTCAGCCCGGACGGCCGGACCTGGGACAAGACGAAGCGGATCGTGCTGGCCGACGACGCCCCGAACGGCGATTGCGGATACCCGAGTTCGGTCGAGGTGGGCGGCGGCAAAGTGGTCACGATCTACTACCAGGTCGACGACCTGAACAACGCGCTTGCCACTTCTTCCGCCCGCGCGGTGGTGTGGAGCGTGCCGGGGAGATCGAGGTGAGCGCGCTCGCCCTGGCCGCGTTCCTGTTCCTTTCCCACAACGGCCGCGCCGTCTTCCCGATTGGCAGCTACGAGTTGCCGAAAGACGATGCCGGACTGCGGGCGATGGCGGAGGCGGGAATCAATCTCGTCCGCTGCCGCAACCGGGCCGATCTGGATCGCGCGGCCGCCGCAGGCATTCAGGGCTGGATGGTGCTGCCGCTGCACCTTGGAATCGAAGACGGGAAGCTGGGGCGGCTCATCGAGAGCGTAAAAGACCATCCGGCTCTCGCCGTCTGGGAAGGCCCCGACGAGATTGTCTGGAACTTCACCGCCTACAGCGGCTTGCACCGCAGCGGAGTCTACCCGTCTCCCGACGAATGGTGGCGGCAGTCGCCGCTGGCCGTCGCCCACGCGGAGCGGGAAGCTGCCCGGATCATGCCTAAGCTGCGCGCGGGCATCCAACTCGTACGGCAAAAGGACCCGCGGCGCCGGCCGGTGTGGATCAACGAGGCCTCCCGGAGCGACCTCAAATACATTCGTCAGTACAGCGACCTCATCGACATCACCGGGTGCGACCTCTACCCGATTCACGCCGCCACGCGGCTGCCGGTCTCCATCGCCGACCTGACCGACCGCTACCGGCGTGTCGGCCCGGGACTGGCCGTGTGGATGGTGCTCCAGGGATTCGCCTGGGGCCAACTGGCCGGACGCGAGGAGCGCGTGACGTATCCGGCGCTCGAAGAGTCGCGGCTGATGGCGTGGGCGGCGATTACGCACGGAGCGCGCGGGGTGCTGTATTGGGGCATGGATGCCGCGCCGCCTTCGGAAGTGTTTCGCGAATCGCTCTACGCCGTGACGGCGGAACTCTCCGCGCTCCAGCCGTTTCTGGTGGCGCCGGAGGCGCGCGGTGTAAAGGTGGATGTGATTGATTCGGAGGATTTCGACAAGCCCAGGCGGGGAGTATCGTGGATCTGCCGCCGGACCGGTCCCGACTGGATGGTCGTGCTGGTGAACGAGGATGACCGGCCGCACATGGGGGTGGCCGTTTCAGGGTTGCCCGAGGGGGCGCGGCTGGAACAGCTCTACGGTGGCGAGTGGGTTTCGGTGGTCCGGGGCGAATTTGTGACCAGGATGAAGCCGCACGAGGTCAAGGTTTTCGCCACCGGGCGGAGGTGGGAAAAGATTCGGCCCGCCGGCCGCGTTTTCGTGATGCCGTGAGGAGGGCACCCGGGGCGGGGAAGACCGACCTCGGGCAGGCGCTTCCCTCACAGTCTCTACCCGCCCGGCCGGGAACGCAGTTGTGGGCGCCTACTTGTAGTGCCGCCGCGGCCGGGTGATGTATACTCAGAAGTGAGTGGTGGAACCGCGAAAGTGGGCGCAAGCCCACTTTTTTGTTGGAAGCTGTGAAGACGGAGCTGATCGAGAAAGTGACCCAGATCGTGGACCGCGCCGGACTCCGGGACGGAATCGAAGCCGTCGAGGTGTCCCTGGCTGGCGGGGGTAACAACCGCCTGCTCCGGATCTATATCGACAAGCCGGAGGGCGTCACGCACGCCGATTGCGAGCGCATCTCCCAGTATGTCGGCGCCGTGCTCGACGCCGAGGATCTCATACCGGGAGGATCCTACACCCTCGAGGTCAGCTCGCCGGGGGTTGAACGAAAACTGATCCGGCCCCGGGACTTCGAGCGGTTCACGGGTAAAAAGGTGAAGATCTCCCTGCGCCAGCCGCTTCCCGAAGTGGCTGGCGAGAGAAAGCTCTGGGAGGGTACGCTCGCCGGATTCGCCGACGGAGTGATCACGCTCCAGCCGGCGCAGGGCGATCCGGTGAGAATTCCATTGGACCTGGTGAGCCGGGCCAATCTCAAGTTCGAGTGGTAAATCCCCGATAAAACAAAATCTTCTAGGCAGGTCATTCGCTTGGCATCCATTTACCAGTCCATCGAAATCCTGAGCAAGGAAAAAGGCATCGATCCTCAGATCGTCTTCGACGCCGTGAAGGACGCCGTGGTTGTCGCCGCGCGGAAGCATTACCGATCGACGGAAAACATGCTCGCCGAGTTCGACGATCGGGGCGACCTCCGGCTGTACCTGCTCAAGAATGTGGTTGAGGAAGTCACCGATCCTGTCAACGAACTCACCCTCGAACAGGCCAGGAAGATCGACAAACAGGCGCAGATTGGCCAGGAGCTCCGAATCCCCAAAAACGCCGACGCCCTCGGCCGTATCTCGGCCCAAACAGCCAAGCAGGTCATTTTGCAGAAGATTCGCGAAGCCGAGCGCGAAACCGTGCACTCGGAATTCTTCAGCCGCGTGGGCGAGCTGGTCAACTGTACGGTTAAACGCATCGAAGCCGGCGATCTTGTGGTGGACCTGGGCAAGACGGAAGCCCGCTGCCCGAAAAAAGAGCAGTCGCGCCTGGATTCCTTTTCGGTCGGAGACCGCATTCGCGTGGTGATCAAGAGCGTCGAAAAGACGGGAAAAAACGCCGGCGTCATCGTCTCGCGGGGTGCGCCCGAACTGGTGGTGCGGCTGTTTGAACAAGAGGTTCCCGAAATCTACGATTCGACGGTCACGGTGAAGGGGTGCGCGCGCGAACCCGGCGAGCGGACCAAAATCGCCGTGTCGAGCCGCGACAGGGACGTCGACAGCGTCGGCGCCTGCGTCGGGATGAAAGGCATGCGCGTGCAGTCGATCATCCGCGAGTTGCGCGGCGAGAAGATCGATATCATCGAGTATTCGGACGATCCGGTCGTGTTCGCCACCAACGCGCTCAGCCCGGCCAAGATCACCCGCGTTGCCATCATCGACGCGGCGCAACGCCACATGGAAGTCATCGTCGACGACTCCCAGTTGTCGCTGGCCATCGGCAAGAAGGGCCAGAACGTAAGGCTGGCGGCGAAACTGCTCGGCTGGCGGATCGACATCAAGAGCGAAGAGGAAAAGCGGCAGGAAGTCGAATCGGCCATGGCAGCGTTGCAGGCGCCCGGCGTGCCGGTCTCCGTGCTCACCGAACATGGCATGGCGGAAAGCGACGCAGAGCTCCTTCTGGCGGCCGGGATCAACACCGTGGAAAAGCTCGGAAACATGACGCCCGAAGAGCTCGAGCAGATCTCCGGCATCGGGCGGACGGAAGTCGAACGCATCCATGCGTCCGTGCTCGCCTACTACGAGCAGTTCGAAGGAGAGGCGATTGAAGCTGCGGAAGCCGACGCCCACCCTCCGAAGCCGGACGCGGAAGAGCCCGGAGACGGCGGGCCGGCCGCAGAGAATTCACTCCCGGAACCGGTCGCCGGACAGGCGGCGGAGGAGGGATCTGATACGATAAAGGGACCGGAACCTGGAGAGTAGAAGGCAAGAAGTCTGTCCATATGAGTAAGATCCGCATCAACGAGCTGGCGCGCGAGCTCGAGGTGAAGCCGAGTAAGATCCTTGAGGCTCTCGCGTTCGTCGGGATCACGGAGAAGAAGACCCACTCGTCCTCGCTCGAGGATGATCAGGCGAACCTCCTCCGCAAACACTTCGGGTTCGAACCGGTCGAAAGTGTGGCCGCTCCGGCCCCGCCTCCCCCCGTTCAGGCCGAACTGTTCCCGGAGCAGGGCGGAGAAGCAGAGGCCCCGGCGCCGCGGAAGCTCGTGCCGCCGCTGGCTGTCCCGAGGCCGGTCTCTCCTCCCGTGCTCGGGGCGCTGCGGCCACAGGAGCCGTCCGTGAAAGCGGTTGAGTCGGCCGCGCCCGCCGCCCCTCCGGCGAGTCCCGTGAGCACGACGCCGGCCAGTCCCCCGCCGCCCGCCGCCGCCACAACGCCAGCCGCTCCTCCTGCTGCCGTCGCACCTCCGGAAACCAGGCCCCAGCCCATCCGCCCGCCGCTGGCTATCGGCAGGCCGGGCGGCGCTGGCGCTCCGGTGCCGTCGATCCCGATTCCGGCAAAGCCGGCGCCGGCCCCGTCTCCCGCCGCGGCTGCTCCGAGGCCTCCCCAGCTGAAGCCGGCGGCTCCAGCGCCACAGCCCTCACCATCTGCCCCGGCGGCCGTCCCTCCCCGGAGCGCCCCCGGCGCCGCGCCCGCGGCTCCCCGGCCGGGTCAGATCCTGAGCGGACCACGCCAGCCGTTGCCGCCCAGCCTTCCTCCTCCCAGGGGCGTGGCCCCTGGGACCCCCGCGCCGCCTCCTCCCCGGCCCGCGCCGCCGCCAGCGCCGGCCTCTGCCGGTCCCGGCGCGCCCGCCGCGCGTGGCGTAATTGGACACCCGCCCCCGCGGCCCGTCGTTCCGCCCCGGCCCGACATGGTGGCCAAGCTCCAGGGACAGCAACGCTCCGCCATGCCTGGCCCGCCGGCGGCGCCGCGACCGGGTGCTCCCGCGCCAAGCCGACCCGGATCTCCGGTTCCCGGACAGCCCATCTATCGCGGCCCGATCCGCCCGAACATGCCTGTCATGCGCGGGCCCGGAATGCCGGGAGCGCCGCAGGCTCCCGGGGCGCCCAGGCCCGCCGGACGCGGACGCGGCATGCATCCGACCACCCCGCTGCCGCCCGAGCAGCCGGTTCCGGTCGGCGACACCCGCCGTCATCCGCAGCGCGCCAATCATAAGCGGGACCGCGACATTGAGGAGGGCAAGCTTCACCACCTGTCGGCGCGGCAGAAGGAGGAGCCGGTTGTCGCCGTCAACAAGGAAATCACGATCGGCGAAGGCATCACCGTCAAGGAGCTGTCGGAAAAACTCGGCATCAAGGCGAGCCTGGTGATCAAGCAACTGGTCGAGCGCAAAATCTTCGCCACGATCAATCAGACTCTCGATGTCAAGCTGGCCGAGGATATCGCCCGTAAGTTCGGCGCCGCTTCAAGCCAGATGACCTTCGAGGAAGAATCGACGTGGGAAGTCGAGATGGCCGAGGACAACACGCTGGTTGTGCCCCGCGCCCCCGTGGTCACCGTCATGGGCCACGTCGACCATGGCAAGACCTCGCTGCTGGACGCCATCCGGTCCTCCGATGTCGCCGCGCACGAAGCCGGCGGAATCACCCAGCACATCGGCGCTGCGCAGGTCACGCACAACAACCGCAAGATCGTCTTCATCGACACGCCGGGCCACGAGGCGTTCACCCGCATGCGCGCCCGCGGCGCCAAAGTCACTGACATCGTCATTCTCGTCGTCTCCGCCGACGACGGTGTCATGCCTCAGACGCTGGAGGCCATCGACCACGCGCGGGCCGCGAAGGTGCCTATTCTGGTCGCGATCAATAAGATCGACAAACCCGAGGCGCAGCCCGAGCGGGTCAAGCAGCAGTTGTCCGAGCGCGGCCTCCTGGCCGAGGACTGGGGCGGCGACGTGCCGATGATCCCCGTCTCAGCCAAAACCCGGCAGAACCTGGATCTCCTCCTCGAATACATCCTGATCGTGGCGGATCTTCAGAATCTTCGCGCCAATCCGTCGCGGCCCGCCATCTGCACCGTGCTCGAGGCCAAGCTCGACCGGGGACGTGGTCCGGTGGCGACCGTGCTCGTCCGCAATGGCACGCTTCGCGTCGGAGACCAGTTTATCTGCGGCACCGTGTTCAGCCGCGTGCGCGCGCTGGTGAACGATCACGGCGAATCGGTGCGCGAGGCCGAGCCGGCCACCCCCGTCGAGGTGCTCGGTCTCGATTCCCTCCCCGAGGTCGGCGAGACGCTCCAGGTGATCACCGACACCGCCAAGGCCAAACAGATTGTCCTGTTCCGGGAACACAAGGCGCGCGAGCTGGCTCTGGCCAAATCCAACCGGCTGACGCTCGAAACCCTGCACCAGCAGTTGCGCGAAGGGGAGACCAAGGAGCTCAATCTCATTATCAAGGCGGACGTCGGCGGATCCGCCGAGGTGCTCAGCGAGTCCTTGCAGAAGCTCTCGAACGACAAGGTCAAGATCAAGGTCCTGCACGCCGGCGTCGGCGCGATCACCGAAACGGACGTGCTGCTGGCTTCGGCCTCCGAGGCCATCGTCATCGGCTTCAACGTCCGGCCGGAGAGAACCGCCGCGCAGGTCGCCGAGCAGGAGAAGGTGGACATCCGGCTCCACACGATCATCTACGACCTCACCCAGGAGATCAAGCGGGCCATGACCGGCCTGCTCGAGCCCGTGTTCAAGGAAGTGTTCAAGGGCCGCGCCGAAGTGCGCGAAACATTCCGTATTTCCAAGGTCGGCATGGTGGCCGGCTGCTACGTCCAGGACGGCGTTCTGGCCCGCGGCAACTCGGTCCGCGTGTTGCGGGACAACATCGTCGTGCACACCGGCAAGATCGAGGCGTTGCGCCGCTTCAAAGACGACGTGAGCGAGGTCAAGAGCGGCTTTGAGTGCGGCGTGGCGCTGGCCAACTACAACGACATCAAGCAGGGAGACATCCTCGAGGCCTTCGTCACCGAGAAGGTCGCCCAGGAGGCGCTCGTCTGAACCAGGGCCTACTACTTCTTCGCCGGCGCGAGGAGTTTCTCTGCGTCCAGCCGCGCGTCGAAGGCGATTTCGGTGAATCCGATGTGCATCTCTTCCCAGCTCTGATCGCCCCAGCCGACCGCCTTCGAGGGGTCCGGGTTCCACTTGTTGTTCGGTGAGTTGTCAAACCAGGCGAAGCAGTCCACGCGGCCGCCCGGTTCGATGCGCACCTGTTCCCGCAACGCATATGTGGTCTGCCAGTTGAAGTCGTAACGGGGTACCTGGATCAGCGGCTCGATGCGGCCCCCCGGCTGAACGACCCGCATCTCCATCGCCTTTCCGCGCAGATGCATGTGCGGCTGGACGGAAACAACACGGACGGGAACGGCGAATTCAGCCGACGCCTCCGTGCGGTAGTTCGGATCGCCCGGGGGAATCGTAAACGTCATGTTCTGGACCGCGACGTTCACAAGCCGCTCCCGCGGAGCGGCTCGCGCGATGTAAATTCCCAGTTCCGATTCGTCCACCAGATCTTTGCCTGCCGCGTTGAAGTGCATCTCGATGGCGATGTCGGAACCGGCTCTGATGAGCTTGCCCTGGTTTGGACCCCAGGCCGCCGGGACATATCCCGGCTCGTAGCCCACCAGCAGTTCGCGGCGCTCGAATACCCCCTCGCCCGGACGGCCCACCCGCCGCTGCGCGATGGTCGGTACGAAAAACTCCAACTGCGGAAATCCTGCGACGTAACTGGAACCCGGCGGGCGCACGAACGCGTTCATGTGATGGACCGCCTCCCGCTTGTCGATCCGCCACTCGGCGGCGTGAATCCAGGTGTCCCGCGTAAAGCCGGTCGAAAAAACCACGAAGGTGTAGGGGATGGTCCCCTGGGCCGGCACTTTGAATCGGGGAATCTTTAAAACCAGGTCCGGCGTGCCCAGCTTCCAGCCCCTGCCTGAGCCCGCAGGAGCCGCGTAGTCGATCGCTTTTCCCTCCGGCGCGCCGCCGTCGGCCCAGCGTACAATGAGGTCGATCTCGCGCGGATCGAGTGAGCGGTCATTGACAAACGCGGCGCTCGCCTTCCGGTCCGCATGCCAGGGCGGCATGGTTCCCCGCAGGACGGATTCCTTGATCGCCTTGGCCCACGGCCGCGTGTCCCGGTAGCTGGTGAACGCCATCGGGGCGACCTCGCCCTTCTGATGGCAACTCTGGCAGCGGGCCCGAATCACCGGATAGACGTCTGATGAAAACACCGGAACGGAGGCGGCCCGCGCGGCCATAACCAGTATGAGTGCGATTCCCAGTTTCATGTCGATTGCGTCCCTCTGATTGTACTGATTGTACGCCGGGCTCCTACCAGTCCAGAACCGCGCCGTCGGCGGCGCGAATCGTGGTCGGGTGAAGAATCTCCTGCTCGAAGGGATACTTCCGCGCCGCGGCTTCGTCCACTTCGACTCCGATGCCCGGCGCATCGCACGGCAGCCAGTAGCCGCCCTCGGTACGGAGATGGTGCCGGACCACTTCCCATCGCCACGGAACGTCGGCGAGCATGTCCTCCTGGATCAGAAAATTCGGCGTGCTGAGCGCGAAGTGCAGGGCCGCCGCGTTGGCCACCGGGCCCAAGGGGTTGTGCGGAGCGACCCCGACGTAGTAGGCTTCCGCCATGGCCGCGATTTTCCTGGCCTCCCACAAGCCGCCGCAGTGGCAAAGATCCGGCTGAATGACGTGACAGGCCTGTTTCTCGAGCAGCGGGCGGAATTCGAACCGGGTGACCAGGCGCTCCCCGGTGGCGATCGGAACCGGACTCAGCCGGCGCACTTCGGCCATCGCGTCCACATTCTCCGGCGGCACCGGCTCCTCGACGAAGTAAGGACGATAGGGCGCCAGCACCCGGCAGAACTCCACCGCGTTGGCCGGTGAGTGGCGGCCGTGGCAGTCGACCATGATATCGACGGCGTCGCCCAGACCGTCGCGGAGAGCGCGCATGAACCGCTCGGCAGAGCGGTACTCAACCCCGCGCGACAGGCTCTCTGTCGGCGGCGTCAGCAGGACCTTCACGGCTCCGTAGCCGCGTGAGACGACCTCCTGCGCCAACGCGACCATCGGCGCCGGGTCGGGCACCTGCTGCGTCTCGTAAACCGCCTTCATATCGCCGCCGCCGAGGTGCGTGTACATCCGGACCCGGTCGCGCACGCGCCCGCCGAGCAGGTTGTAGACGGGCTGGCCGAGCACCTTGCCCCGGATGTCCCACAAGGCCTGCTCGATGCCGGAGATCGCGCTCAGCCCGATCACCCCGGCCCGCCAGAAGGATTGCCGGTACATCTTCTGGTAAAGATGTTCGATCCGGGCCGGGTCTTCCCCTTCGATCATCGGAGCGAAGTCCTCCACCGCTCCGGCCACCGCCCGCGTCTTCCATTCGAGCGACGCCTCACCCCACCCCCAGAGGCCGTCCTGGTCTGTCTCGACCTTGACGAAAACCCAGTTGCGCATCCGCGCGTTGACGACGACGGTCCGGACCCGGCGAATTTTCATCGAATCCCCATGCTACCGCGGCGTATCAAAACAAGGGTAACCTTGAGGAAGGATCACCGATGGCGGATACTGTGCCGTTGAGGAAGCGGCTCTCCTGTTACCCGGAAGAGCACGTTGACAGCGCCGGCCTTGCGACGACGTCGCACTACCGGCTGCCAGCCGACTTTGTCGAGAAGGCGGTCCGGCGTCTGGGCTGGGTCAGCATCGTCTACGCGGTCTTCTTCCTGTCGATGTGGATCCTGTATCGGCTCAGCCCGACCGGCGCCGCCCTCTCCGACGCCGACCGACATTTCTACGCCGCCTCCACTCTGCTCGGAGTGGTGCTGGGCGGGGGCATGGCGGTGTTCACCTTCGTCGGCCGGGCCTCGCTGTACGCCAAACTGGACGCCGGCCTGTTGTTCCAGGTGCTCGGCGCTCTGTTAATCTCTGTGGCCGAGACGCACTCGCCTCTAAAGCCCGGCGAGGTGATCCGGGGCCATTCGTCAGTATCGGTCTGGCTGGTCTTCTTCGCGTTGCTGGTGCCCGGATGCAAACTCCGCGCGCCGCTGGCGGCGGCGCTCACGGCGTTGATGGCGCCGCTCGGAATGCTCGTCAGCATGCGCTGGTACGGCGTCCCGGCGCCGTCGGCCGAGCAATGGGCGCTCCTCTACGGGCCGACATTCATCACGGCGGCGGTGACGGTTCCGCTGGCCGGAGTCGTCTATAACCTGGGCGCGCAGGTCAGCCGGGCGCGCGACATGGGCAGCTACGAAATGACAGGGATGATCGGCCGCGGCGGCATGGGCGAGGTGTGGCGCGCCCGGCACCGCCTGCTGGCCCGCCCGGCGGCGATCAAGCTGATCCGTCCCGAATCTCTTTACGGCCATGAAGTCCAGCAAGCCGACGCCCGGCGGCGCTTTGAGCGCGAGGCCAAGGCGATCGCCAGCCTTCAATCTCCCAACACGGTCACGCTGTTCGACTACGGCGCCAACCAGGAAGGCACGTTCTACTACGTCATGGAACTGCTCGACGGCCTGGACCTCGAGACATTCGTCAACCGGCACGGTCCCGTGCCGGCGGACCGCGCCATCTACGTGCTGCGCCAGATCTGCGATTCGCTCGCCGAGGCCCATTCGCTTGGACTGACCCATCGCGACATCAAGCCGAGAAACATCATGCTGTGCCGGTTCGGCCTCCGCTACGATTTCGTCAAAGTGCTCGACTTCGGCCTGGCCAAGTTCAAGGACGCCCGGTCCGAGGTCCAGTTGACGCAGGAGGGAATCACCACCGGGACCCCGGCGTTCATGGCGCCCGAAATGGCGACGGCGGCCGCCACGGTCGACGGCCGCGCCGACATCTACGCTCTCGGCTGCGTTGCCTACTGGCTTCTCACCGGCAAACTCGTGTTTGAAGCGTCGACCCCGCTGGCCATGGTGCTGGCGCACGTGCAGACCCCGCCTGTTCCGCCCAGCCTGCGGAGCGAGATGGAGATTCCCGAGCCGCTCGAACGTCTGATCCTCCAATGCCTCTCGAAGGACCCGGCGCAGCGCCCGCCGAGCGTGCGCCTGGTGGCCAAGGAACTGGCGGCGATGGCGCCGCCCGGCGGATGGGACGACGCGAAGGCGGAGGACTGGTGGACGATTCACTACCCGGGCAAGGTCGACGCCGGCTTCAGCCAACCCGACCCGGAAAGCGCCGCCGTCACGGCTGCCGTCTGAGGGTGGCGGCCGCCGACAGACCTGCGCTCTATGACGAAATGCAGGGTCTGCTCGCCAAGGGAGTCGTGGGCATCTGCCGGTTGCACCTCGGCGCATTCAGCCGTAGTGACTTCGCCATCGACCGGAAAATCCTCGAGAGATACGAGCCGTTCGGCGTCCGGTTGCGGTCTCGGTCGAAACCGCGGCCAGAGCGCCTTGCGGCGGGTTGCCCCCGCACACGATGAGCGTGGGCCTTACAGCGCTGTCGCGCTCCCTTGTGCAAGCCGCGGCGGACCGCCCGAGCACCATCCCCGCGCTGGACCTTCGCCGCCGCCGCCGCGCTGACCGGTTACCGCCGGCGGAGAACCCGGTCTCCGGCGGTAGTGCGACGATTTGCCACATTGTCCTCCGGCCCCGTGTTTGAGAGCCTGAAGGTGGAGGGCGGCGTACCGCGTCGGATAGCGGCCCTGGCCGTGACCTCGGAGGGCCCGGCGCAAGGCCAGTCCGGCGCGGAAGCAGTGCCGCCTGCGGCGGATTCCCACAGGGGAGAGGGGAGGTCGTATGAAGCGCCTCGTCGTGTCCGGAATCCTGGCGATGTTGGCGTCGGCCGGCGTGGCGCAGGCGGACCTGGCCAACGGCGACCCAAGGAAGCAAAAGCTGTACTCGATGTTTATCGCGCCCTGCTGCTGGCGTGAAAATCTCCTGGCGCATCACTCGCCAAAGGCGGGAATGCTTCGCGCCGACATCGACGCGCGGATCGCGCAGGGCTGGACGGACCAACAGATCAAGGAGGACCTGGTCGAGCGTTACTCTATCCGGATACTCGCTGAGCCAGAGGGTGCACTCGGCCGCTGGCTCGCGTGGGCCACACCCACGGCGGCCGTACTCGGAATCGCCGCTGTGGCCGTCTTCATACGCAGGTCCTTGCGCGCCGGCTCACCCGCGCCCGCACCGGCGGGCCCGATGCCGGACCTGGAGGAGTCAGAGTGGCTCTGAGGCGGACCTCGCGGAGCTGCGCCGGGCGCTGACGTCATTTGCCCCGCTCATGCGCCAGGTTGGAATCCGAGGCATCACGGCCACGCTCCAGGATGCTCCCGGCAACGCATCGGCCCGGCGCCGTGGGGTTTTCCCAACTCTGCCCGCGGGGACATCAACGGTGGCAGCAAAAAGCGCGCGCCGGAAGCCGGCCGCGCGCCCTCTCTACAGTTTAGTTCAGGTCGAACCGGTCCAGGTTCATCACTTTCGTCCAGGCCTTAGCGAAGTCCTGAACAAACTTCTCCTTGCCGTCCGACGAGGCGTAAACCTCGGCGACCGCGCGCAATTCCGAATTCGACGCGAAGATCAGGTCGACCGGAGTAGCCGTCCACTTCACGGTCCCGGTCTTCCGGTCCCGCCCTTCATAGAGCCATTCCGACGAAGTCGACTTGCTCCACTTCGTCGACATGTCAAGCAGATTCAGGAAGAAGTCATTGGTCAGGGTCCCGGGCCGGCTGGTGAAGACGCCGTGCGGCGCCTGCCCGCTGTTGGCGTTCAGGGCCCGCATGCCTCCCACCAGAACGGTCATTTCCGGAACCGTCAACTTCAGCAGGCTCGCCCGCTCCACCAGGGCCTCGGCGGGGGACTGGCCATGGCCGGCGCGGAAATAATTGCGGAAGCCGTCCGCCGCCGGCTCCAGCACGGCGAAGGACGCCGCGTCCGTCTGGGCCTGCGTCGCGTCGGTCCGCCCCGGGCTGAAGGACACCTGGACCGCATGGCCAGCCTGCTTGGCCGCATGCTCCACGGCGGCGGTCCCGCCCAGCACGATCAGGTCTGCCAGCGACACTTTCTTGCCGCCCGACTGTGCACGATTGAACTCCTGCTGGATTGCTTCGAGCCGTGGCAAGACTTTCGACAGTTCCGACGGATTGTTAACCGCCCAGTCTTTCTGCGGCGCCAGGCGGATCCGGGCGCCGTTCGCGCCGCCGCGCATGTCGGTTCCGCGGAAGGAAGACGCCGACGCCCACGCGGTCCGGACCAGTTCCGGAACGGTCAAACCGGACGACAGAATCTTGCTCTTCAGCGCGGCGATGTCTTTGGCGTCGATCAGCGGATGATTGGCCCGGGGAAGGGGATCCTGCCACAGCAGTTCCTCGGCCGGGGCCTCTTTGCCGATGTAGCGTGCTCGCGGACCCATGTCGCGATGCGTCAGCTTGAACCATGCCTTCGCGAACGCCAGCCGGAACTCCTCCGGGTTCTGCCGGAACCGCATCGCAATCTGGCGGTAGCTCGGGTCGAACTTCAGGGCGAGGTCAGTGGTGAACATGATCGGAGCGTGCCGCTTGGAAGGATCGTGCGCGTCCGGCACCGTGTTGGCGCCCTGGTTTTTGGCCGGGATCCACTGCGTCGCCCCCGCCGGACTCTTCGTCTGCACCCAGTCATAGGTGAACAGGTTGTCGAGATACTGGGAAGACCACTTGGCCGGCGTGCTGGTCCAGGCGCCCTCCAGGCCGCTGGTCACCGTGTCGGCGCCGCGGCCCTTGCCGCACCTGTTCTCCCAGCCCAGCCCTTGCTGGTCGAGGCTCGCCGCGGCGGGTTCCGGCCCCACGCACTTGTCCGGGGCGTGCGCGCCGTGCGCCTTGCCGAACGTGTGGCCACCGGCGATCAGCGCGACCGTCTCCTCGTCGTTCATGGCCATCCGGCCGAAGGTCTCACGAATGTCCCTGGCTGCTGCCAGCGGATCGGGTTTCCCGTTCGGCCCCTCGGGGTTGACATAGATCAGCCCCATCTGGACCGCCGCCAGCGGGTTCATCAGCTTCCGGTCGCCGCTGTAGCGCTCGTCGGCCAGGAACTTCTTCTCCGGACCCCAGAACACGGCTTCCGGCTCCCAGTCGTCGGCGCGCCCTCCGGCAAAGCCGAACGTCTTAAAGCCCATCGATTCGAGCGCGACATTTCCCGCCAAAACCATCAGGTCGCCCCAGGAGATCTTCTGCCCGTATTTCTGCTTCACCGGCCAGAGCAGCCTTCGAGCCTTGTCCAGGTTGGCGTTATCCGGCCAACTGTTCAGCGGATCGAATCGCTGCTGCCCGCCATCGGCGCCGCCGCGGCCATCGTGCACGCGGTAGGTGCCGGCGCTGTGCCAGGCCATCCGGATGAACAACGGGCCGTAGTTGCCGTAGTCGGCCGGCCACCAGTCCTGCGAAGTCGTCAGGACCTTCTGGATGTCCTGCTTGACGGCCTTCAGGTCGAGCGAAGCGAACGCCTTCGCGTAGTTGAAATCCTTGCCGAGCGGGTTCGACTCGACCGAGTTTCGCCGCAGGGGCGACAGGTCGAGCTGGTCGGGCCACCAGAACTTGCCTGTCTGCGGCTGTTGACCCCATGCCGCGTCCGGCATTACCAGAGGCGTCGCCACGACAACAACGGCGGCGAGCCATGGCCTTCGGTAATTCTGCATATCCTTCTCCTTACTGATAATCAGGGTCTGGGCTTTCCGCCGAAACGGCGGAACCAGACCGGAGAGCACCGACCTTCGGCCCACACTGACCGTTCCCTGCGCCGCCGCTGCCGGGCCCGAGTCCGGCGCCGGAGCCAGCCCGCTTGCGGCGCGCCGCGAACGTCGCCAAGGGCGAATCAATCGACGTGCTCTGCTTGTAAAAGATGCAAAAGCGGGGGCCCGCGATGTAACAAACTGCGGCCGGCGCAAAAGAATTGAAGGAACTCACGCCGCCCGGCACATCCAATCATGACGTGTCGTGGCGGGTGGGTTTCAGACCACGGCTGCCTTGACGCAATTCACCGGTGGCAACGAGTCGAACAGGCAGTCCCACTGCTCACCACCATCCCGGCCGATCCACAACTGCCCTGTGGTCGTGCCGAAGTAGAGAGCGGGCGACTTCATCCTGTCGACGTCCATGGCGTCGCGCAGAACGGTGAAGAAGGTCTGCTTTGACGGCAGGCCGCGGGCGAGTTTCCGCCACGTGGAGCCCCCGTTTTCGCTCCGCCACACCGCGGGAGCCCCGCCCGGACACGAACGGGTCATCGGGTCGAGCGGCATCACGTACACCGTGTCCGGGTCGTGGGGATGCACCACAATCGGAAATCCGAAGTCCGAGGGCAGGCCGTTGGCGATGGATCGCCACGTCCGTCCGTAGTCGTCGCTGCGAAGCACTCCGATGTTCGGTCTGGGCCCGCCCGGTCCCGTCCAGTCCGCCCATCCGCCATGGTTCTGCATGTAGAGCCGGCCCGGCGCGGCGTCGTGGCGGACGATCTTGTGGACGCACTGGCCAAACTCCGGATAGGGGTCGGGAGCGAATCCGGCCCCTACGCCTTGGTTGGCGGCCTCAAACGTTTCACCGCCATCCTCGCTTCGGTAATGGCCGCCGGTGGAAATGCCCACATGAATGCGGTTCCCGTCGCGGATGATGGTGTGCAGGCACAAGCCGCCGTTGCCGGGGCTCCACTTCCGGGCGTGCTCGTGGTTGCTGATGCCGGTCACAAGCTCCCAGGAATCGCCGCCATCCCGGCTCCGGAACAGCGAGGCGGGCTCCACGCCGCACAGCACATCCTTTTTTCCCGGGCCTGTTTCAAGCGCCCAGATGTTGGCCAGGGCGCGTCCGTCGTCTTTGGGAAACTCCGGAGCGGACTTGGTCTCCTTGAAACTCCTGCCCAGGTCCGTCGAACGCAGCACCTTCATCCCGAAGAACGGGTTGCAGCTGCCGGCGAAGATCCGGGGCGTGCTTCTTGTGTCAATCAGCGTCGCGTAAACAGGGATGCCGGGGCCGAACGGCCCGCGCAGGGCGAAGCCACGCCGCGTCTTCGCCGATTCGGCAATGAATACGCCCTTCTTGGTGCCCAGAGCAAGAATGACCCGATCCGCCATCGTCAGCCTCCTGAAACAGCCGGTAAGAATGTGACCACGTCGCCTTCGGCCAGCGCCGTCGCCAGCCCGTCCCGGTCGCGAATGTGATCCGAATTCACGAACACGTTGAGGTGCCGCCGGACATTGCCGGCCTCGTCGCGGATGTTGCGATGGAGGGCCGGCTGGGTCCGCTCGAGTTGATCCAGCACTTCGAGCACGGTCCCGGCCCGGATGCCGAGGCGCGCCTTGCCGCCACAGTAATCTCTCAGCGGCCCGGGAACATGAACGATGACCTCGGGTGGAACCGGCACGCTCCCCGTGAGAATAGCACTTTTTAGTCCGCGCGACCGCCTAGGGAGGGCCAACGCACCGGCGGTGACCCGCGGAAATGATTACGGCCACCCTCGTGTTCGGAGACCGCCCCTCGGTTGTTTGCTTCGGAGCGTTCGCGAACCGCTATCCCGCGTGACGCCATCCGGGGACAGATTCCCGCGTCGTGGCGAAGCGGCCCGGAGGGGGCGGTTCCGGCCGGCGGAGGATCCGGCGGCCCGGGAGTCGTCGTTTATACTCAAGGAAGAGGGGTTCTCGAGCGGGGAAACGAGCGGACTGTGCGACTGGAATGACTCTGGAACCGACCCAAGCCCCCGCCGGGGACGAACCCACACAGGCCGGAAACTACTTCGTCTCCAACTACCCGCCGTATTCTTTCTGGAACCAGGCCCAAGTGGCCGACGCGCTGTCTCTTTTCAAGCAGCCTCCCGCCGTGCAAAGCCCGCTGGGAATCTACGTGCACATCCCCTTCTGCCGGAAGCGTTGCCATTTCTGCTACTTCAAGGTCTATACCGACAAAAATGCCGCTGAAGTGGAATCCTATCTCGACAGCCTGATCCGTGAACTGGCTACCTACTCCACCATGCCGTTCCTTGGCGGACGCAAGCCTGTATTCATCTACTTCGGCGGTGGGACGCCCTCCTACATTTCGACCACTCAGTTGGGGCGCCTCGTTGGTGAAATGAAGCGGCTGCTTCCGTGGGATGAAGCGCAGGAGGTCGCCTTCGAGTGCGAACCGGGGACCATCACGGAGGGGAAGCTCCGTCTCATCCGGGAATTTGGCATCACCCGGATCAGTCTCGGCATCGAAAATTTCGATGACGCCATCCTGGAGGCCAACGGCCGCGCCCACCGCTCCAGGGAGATCGGGCCCGCCTTTGCGATGGCGCGCAGCCTCGGGTTCCCCCAGATCAACGTCGACCTCATTTCCGGCATGGTAGGGGAAACCACGGAAAACTGGCGCGAGTGCGTCCGGCGCACCATCGAGATGTCGCCGGACAGCGTGACCATCTACCAGATGGAGGTCCCCTACAACACCACCCTGTTCAAGCTCCACGGACAGAACGTCACGCCCGTCGCCGGCTGGGCCGCCAAGCGGGAGTGGGTCCGCTACGCTTTCGCCGAGATGGAAAAGGCCGGCTACACGGTGTGCAGCGCCTACACCGCGGTGAAGGATCCGGACCGCACGAAGTTCCTCTACCGGGACCTCCTCTGGGCGGGCGCCGACATGCTCGGCCTCGGCGTCGCCTCGTTCTCGCACGTGCAGGGAACGCATTTCCAGAACGAGCACGACCTGGCGGCATACCAGGCGCGCGTCGCGCGGGGCGAACTCCCGCTGCTGCGCGCCCTCACCCCGACCTGCGAGGAGCGCATGATCCGTGAGTTCGTGCTCCAGATGAAACTCGGGCGGGTCGCCACCGGGTACTTTCGCCGGAAGTTCGGCGTGGCGATCGAGGAGCGGTTCGCCGGACCCCTGGACAAGCTGCAAGGGCGGGGCCTGCTTTCGGTGGCCGACGGCGAGATTCTGTTGAGCCGCGACGGCCTTTTGCAGGTGGATGGACTGCTGCCCGAGTTCTTCAACCCCGAGCACCGCGTATCGAGAAAGGTGTAACCAGTGCAGAACGGCAACTCATACGACGCAATCGTCATTGGCGGAGGGCCGGCCGGCTCCACCGCCGCAGCAGTGCTGGCCGGCAAGGGCCGCCGCGTCGTCCTGCTCGAGCGGGAACAGTTCCCGCGTTACCACATCGGCGAATCGCTGCTGCCGTACTGCTACTTTCCGCTCGAGCGAATCGGGATGATAGAGCGCATCAAGAAGTCGCACTTTCCCCGCAAATACAGCGTTCAGTTTGTCAGCACCGAAGGCCGCCTCTCTGTTCCGTTCTATTTCTTTCAGCACATGGAACACGAGGCTTCGATGACGTGGCAGGTGCTGCGGAGCGAATTCGACCAGATGCTGCTCGACAACGCGCGCGACCGGGGCACGGACGTCCGCATCGGCGTACAGGCCCGTGACCTGCTGCGCTCCGGCGGCGCCGTCACCGGAGTTTCGGCGACCGGGCCGGACGGCAGCCCCTGCACCTTCCACGCGCCCATCACCATCGACGCTACCGGCCGCGACGCCTTCGCCGTGTCGCGGAACGGGTGGAAGGTCCGCGATCCCTACCTCAACAAGATCGCGGTCTGGACCTATTACCAGGGCGCGCTTCGGGATCCCGGCATCGACGAAGGTGCCACCACGGTCGCCTTTGTTCCGGAGAAAGGCTGGTTCTGGTACATTCCGCTGCCCGCCGACACGGTGAGCGTTGGCGTCGTCGCCGAGCGGGACTACCTGTACAGCGACAGCCGGGATCTGGAAACCATCTTCCGGCGCGAAGTCAAAAAGAACAGCTGGATCGAGTCGCATCTGGCCGCCGGCCGGCAGACGGGACCGTACTTTGTGACCGGCGAATTCTCCTACCGCTCACGCCATTGCGCCGAAGACGGACTGGTCCTGGCCGGCGACGCCTTCGCTTTTCTCGACCCCGTCTTCTCGTCCGGCGTGTTTCTGGCCCTCCGCAGCGGCGAAATGGCCGGCGACGCCGTCGACGCGGCGCTGGCGGCGGGCGACGTCTCCGCCGCGCGGTTTGCGCAATACGGCAGGCAGCTGTGCGAGGGAATCGAGGCGATGAGGAAACTCGTCTATAGCTTCTACAACCACCGGTTCAGCTTCAAGGATTTCCTCATGGAATTCCCCCATCTCAAAGGTGATCTGACGGATTGCCTCGTCGGCAACCTGTTCCGCGATTTCGATCCTCTGTTCACCGCCATGGCGAAGTTCGCCGACGTTCCCGAGCCGCTCCGCCACGGCGCGCCCCTGGTGCGGGAAACCGCGGGGTCATGCCGCTGACGCACTGGGAACGGATTCAGGCGCTGCTCGCCGCCGTTGTTCCAGCGAACCCCTTCTACTCGGCGAAGCTCGCCGGAATCGGCCCCGTCGAATCGCTCCAGGATTTTTTCACTCGCGTCCCCTTCACCCGGAAGAGCGAACTGATCGAAGACCAGCTGCGTCATCCTCCCTTCGGCACTAACCTGACCTATCCGGTCGAACGCTACACGCGTTTCGCGCAAACCAGCGCCACCACCGGCAAGCCGATGCGCTGGCTGGACACACCCGAAAGCTGGCAGTGGATGCTGGACAACTGGACCCGGGTGTTCCGGTCGGCGGGCGTCACCCCGCTCGACCGCGTCTTTTGCGCCTTTTCATTCGGCCCGTTCCTGGGCTTCTGGACCGCGTTTGAAGCCGCCGCGCGCATGGGTTGCCTGGTCATTCCCGGCGGCGGAATGCGTAGCGCCGCGCGCCTGGCGGCCATGATCGACACGCGTGCGACCGTCCTTTGCGCCACACCGACCTACGCAATCCACTTGGCCGAGGTCGCGGGCGAGGAAGGGATCGACCTGGGGGCCGGCAAGGTGCGCCGGATCTTCGTCGCCGGCGAGCCGGGCGGCAGCATTCCCGCCACGCGGCGACGGATCGAACTTCTCTGGCCCGGCGCGACCGTCGTCGACCACCACGGAATGACCGAAACCGGCCCGGTCACCTACGGCTGCCCGGCGCGGCCGGGCGTGCTGCACGTGATCGAGGAGGCCTTCCTGGCCGAAGTCATCGATCCCGCGTCCGGACGCGCGGTGGAGGCCGGATCGAACGGAGAACTCGTGCTGACCAACTTCGGCCGCGTCTGTTCGCCCCTGATCCGCTACCGCACCGGCGACATCGTGTGCCCCGAGCCGCCGGGGCTCTGCCCCTGCGGAACCTCCGATCTGGCCCTGAACGGCGGCATCCTCACCCGCGCCGACGACATGGTCGTCGTCCGCGGCGTGAACGTCTACCCGGCGGCCATCGAAGAGATCGTCCGATCCCACGCCGGCGCGGGCGAGTACCGGGTCACGGTCGGGGAGGACCGCGCCCTGGTCGAGTTGTGGCTTGAAGTCGAAGGCGAGGACCACGCGCTGGCCCATCACCTGGAGACCGCTTTGCGGGACGCCCTGTCGCTGCGCATACCGGTGTCCGTTGTCCCTCCGGGTTTCCTTCCGCGTTTCGAACTGAAGGCGCGGCGCTGGGTCCGCCGCAACGAAGGAGGAGCATGACGTCGCACTCGCCGGTCAACGCCCACATCGAGAATGTCCTGCTCGTCGTGATGATCCAGCTCGGGGTCATCATTGCCTCGGCTCGCGCGTCGGCGCTTCTGTTCCGCCGCCTGGGACAGCCCCAGGTGTGCGGCGAAATCGCCGCCGGTCTCATCCTCGGTCCGTCGCTGCTTGGCGGGCTCATGCCCGGATTGTTCGCGCGCGTCTTCGACCCCGGGGTGAGCCAGATCTTCAGCATCCTCAGCCAGCTGGGTCTGATCCTGCTGATGTTTCTGATAGGGCTCGAGTTCGACTTCGGCCACCTCGAAGAGAACCGGCGGACGGCCTTCTCGGTCTCCCTCGTCGGCGTGGTCCTGCCGTTCGGCCTCGGCTTCGGCCTTGGCTGGTTCATGCACGAACGTCTGGCCCTCGGCGGAAGCGCGGTGAACTTCGCCCTGTTCATGGCCGCCGCGATGTCGATCACGGCCATCCCGATACTCGGCCGCATCATGGTCGAACTCGGACTCAACCGAACGCGGATCGGCGCCATCACGATCTCGGCCGCGGCCATCGACGACGCCACCGGATGGATCATCCTTGCGCTGGTCACCGCCATCGTCCGGTCTTCGTTCGATCCCTGGAAGCTGTCGCTGATGATCGGCGAGGTCGCGGCTTTCGCCGCCGTGATGCTTTTCGCCGTCCGCCCGGCCCTCATCCGGTGGACCCGCAAAACCCTGGCTGGCCCGGACCGCGACCTCTCCCTCAATGCGCTCGCCGCGCTTTTGATCCTGATCCTGCTGGCGGCGATGGCGACAAACCTGATCGGCATTTTCTCGATCTTCGGCGCGTTCTTTCTCGGGGCGATTCTCTACGACCAGCATGAGTTCACCGCCGCCGTCAAGCGCCGTCTGAATGACTTCGTGACGGTGTTCTTCCTGCCGATCTTTTTTACCTACACCGGCCTTCGCACCGACATCGGCACCATGACCGGGGCCACGCTCTGGCTGTTCTGCGCGCTCGTTCTGGCGGCGGCGACACTCGGCAAGTTCGGCGGCTGCACCCTGGCCGCGCGAGCCAACGGGCTGCCCTGGCGGGAATCGGCCATGATCGGAGTGATGATGAACACGCGGGCGCTGATGGAACTGATCGTCATCAACATCGGCTACGACCTCGGCATCATCCCCCGGAGCGTCTTCTTCATGCTTGTGTTCATGGCGGTCTTCACGACCTACATCACCACGCCGCTGCTGCGCCGCCTGGTGCAACGCTCCGAGGTGGAAGCCGACTACCGCGCATCGAAGTTCGCCGCCCTCGGCGGATGAGGTCCGGACCGCCGGTCAGCGCCCGGCGGCCTTCGCCGTCGCGCGCGACAGCAGCCTTTTGAGCGTCTCCGTGCCCGCGGTCCGGCGGACGATCCGGGCCAGCTTCTCCGGATCCCCCTCGGCTCCCTGCCGCTCGATCGCCTCGCGATACCGCTCCTGCTTGTCGGCGAGATCGAGCGGCGTTTCGCCCATCGAGTTGCGGGCGTCGAGAGGCGCTCCCCGCGAATGCAGGAACTCGATCATCTCCGGGTTGCCCTGGATCGCGGCCAAGTGCAGGATCGACTGGTTCTGGCGGGCCAGTGTGATCGCCTCCACAGGGTCCGGGATCTTGTCCTGGGGATTCCACCGTCCGCCGACTTCGGCGCCGGCGTCCGCCAGTTCTCGCGCCACGGCCACGTTGCCCGCCAGCACGGCCACCGAGAACGGCGTGTGGCCGTCCTTCCGCACCAGGTTCGGGTTGCCTCGGCGGCCGGCCAGCAGCCGCACCAGTTCCACGCTGCCCGAACTGGCCGCGATGTGCATCGCCGACGAACCCGGCGGCGCCGGGTTGATGCGCACGTCGCCGGCCGGCCCGCCCGTCGGGTAGACCGTCTGCCGGTTCGGATCCGCCCCCAGGTCGAGAAGCCGTTTCACGATCGCCAGAGCTTCCTCGACGCTGCCGCCTTCGCCGGCCTCGCCCAGCGCGAGCGCGGCCGCGGTCTGTCCGTAGGCGCCTTTCTGCCGCGCTCCCCCGCGGACCGCCTTGGCCACGGCCAGCGCCGCCCCGTGCAGCGGCGTGTATCCGGCGCCGTCGGCGGCCTCCACCCTTGCCTTGCGGTCCAGCAGAAGCGATGCGATCGCCAGGTTCGGGTTGAACCGCTGCGAACTCCCGGCGGTCGCCGGGGCGCCCCGGCCGGGAACGAAGGCCGAAGCGGGCGGGTCCCATTTGTACAGGGAAGCCAGCAGGGGCGTGGTCCCGTCGGCTGACCGGGAGTTCACGTCCAGACCGCGATCGAGCAAGAACCGGACCGAGTCCACGTCGTTCTTTTGCACGGCAAAGAATAGCGCGTTGAGACCGCCTTTCTTCGTCGTGTACGCTCCGTCGTTGTTCCAGGGGATCCCTGTCTTGCCCAGCGTCACGGTCGTCGGAAGGTAGATCGTGTACTTGACGTCCCAGCTTCGGGTGACGGCGGTGATGTCGGCCCCGCGATCCACCAGGAGGCGTACCGCCTCCGGGCTGCCGGCAGCCCACATCAGCGCAGTCTGCCCGAACCTCTTCTCGCTTGCATTCACCTCCGCCCCGCGTTCGAGCAGCATCTTCATCATGTCGAGCCGCCCGCAGCGGACGGCGGTCATCAGCGGAGTCTCGCCGCTCTCCCGCGGCAGGTTGGGATCGGCCCCGCGGTCCAGCAGCATCCGCACCAGGCCGGCCGATCCGTTCGAGATCGCCAGCGACAGCGGCCCGACGCCGGCTTCGTTGGTCAGATTCGGGTCCGCGCCGGCGTCCAGCAGCATCGCGGCCATCCGCTCGTTCACCCGCAGCACCGACCACGCCAGGGCTGTCGCGCCATCCTCGTCCCGCGCGTTCGGTCCGGCGCCCTGCCGGACCAGCGCCGAGGCCTGTTCGAAGTCGTCGGCGCGGACGGCGTCCAGCAGCGCGCCGCCGTCCTGGGCCCTGATCCAGCACTCCGGTCCCCGGCAGATGGCCGCCAGCAGCGCCAGGCGGAAGAGCCCCGCCGAAGCGGACCTCGCCGCGGGCACCGGCTATACCTCCAGCCGGTTCAGCCGGCCCGTGCTGTCTCCAAACCGTTCCGTCGGCACGCCCACCTTGTCGAGCATCGTCAGGTACAGGTTCGTGAGCGGGGTCTCGTCGCCCGGGAATCGCAGGTAGCGCCCGCCCCGGATCCGGCCGGCGGCGCCTCCGGCCACGATAATCGGCAGGTCGCGCTGGCTGTGCGACGTGGGCACGCTCAGGTTGCTGCCATAGAGGATCAGCGAGTGGTCGAGCAGGGTCGATCCGCCCTCCCGGATCGCGTCGAGCTTGCTCAGGAAGTAGGCGAACAGCCGCGACTGATCCACGTTGATCTTCGCCAGCGCGTCGAGCTTCTCCTTCTCGAAGTTGTGGTGCGAGATCTCGTGATGCCCCATCGAGATGTTCAGGTGCGGGAAGTTGATGGAGCTGGCTTCCCGCGCGTAAAGGAAGGTCCACACGCGGGTCAGATCCGCCTGAAGCGCCAACACCTGAAGGTCGAACATCAGCTTCACGTGATCCGGCCAGTTGTCCGGAGCGCCTGCGGGGCGTTCCATCGCGGGCAGGTCCGCGGGCCGCTTGCGCGAGGCCACCTGGATCCGCCGCTCCACGTCGCGAATCGAGTCGACGTATTCATCCAGCTTCCGCCGGTCGCCGGCTCCGAGTTCCCGTTTCAGTTCAGCCAGCCGGCCGGTAACGCCGTCCAGGCTGCTGCGGTCCGCGGCGTCACGGGCGGCCGTCGCGGCCGGATCGATCCGTCCGCCCTCGCCGAACAGCCGCTCGAACACGCGCCGCGGATTGTATTCGATCGGCAGCGGCGTGGTGGCGCTCTTGAAGACCGGCCCGACGTGAGCGGCTCCGCCGTTGTTGTTCTCCGTGCCCAGCTCGAGCGAGGCGAACGGCGTCTCCTTGCCCAGAGTCTTTGCCGCCAGCTGGTCGACGGAAATGCCCACCTGCACCTTGCCCCTTACCGGCTCTACGCCGGTCAGAAACGAAGCCAGGGCGCGGTCGTGGAAGCCCGGTTTTGAGCGGTCCGGGTCCGAAGACAGCCCGCTGATGACGACGAACTTGCTCCGATACGGCGACAGTGGCGCCAGCGCTTCGCTCATCTCGTAGCCTTCGCCTTCGCCCTTCGGCTTCCAGCGATCCTGGTCCACTCCGAGGGGGTACATCACGAAGCCGAGGCGGCGCACCGGCGCCGCGGCGGTGACCCTCTCGGCGGCCAGCGCCGGAACCATCGCGTCGAGCAGTGGAAGGCCCAGAGAAATGCCGGCGCCACGCAGCAGCGTGCGGCGGGGAAGGTGTCTTTTCTGAATGAACATGCTGGTTTCAACGCTCCTGCTTCTGCTTCATCCGGAACGGCACACTCTCCACGATACCGAGAATGAGATCGTGAAAGCGATACCCTCCCGCCCGCGCGCGGGCGAGAATCTCCCGGATCGCCGGCTGGTCCCGTGCCTCGATCTCTCGCCCTAGGGCGTACGTCATCAGGCGCTCCGTGAAGGCGTGCGCAAACTCCTCGCGGCGGTCGAGCAGCATGTCCCGCAGTCCGGCGGCGCCGGCGAAGCGCCGACCCCCGGGGATGGCGGCAGAGGAGTCGATGGGGCCGCCTTCGTCACGTTCCCTCCACCTCCCGATCGGATCATAGTTTTCCAGCGCGAACCCGAGCGGGTCGATGCGTGCGTGGCACGACGAGCAGGCCGGGTTCGCTCTGTGCCGCTCCACCTGCTCCCGCGCCGTCAGCTTCCGGCCGCCGGCGGGCCCTTCGTCGAGCGGCGGGACATTGGCCGGAGGAGGAGGGGGCGGCGAATTAAGGAGGGTCTCGAGAATCCACTTGCCGCGCAGCACCGGTGACGTCCGGGTGGCGTGCGATGTCAATACCAGAATGCTGCCGTGCGTCAGGATGCCGGCGCGTCCCGACTGTGGTCCCAGCGATACGCGGCGGAAGCCGGGGCCCCTCACCCCGGTCACGCCGTAATGCGCCGCCAGGCGCTCGTCGAGATACGTGTGATCCGCTTGCAGCAGGTCGAGTATGCTGCGATTCTCGCGGATCAGGCCTCCCACGAAAAGCCGTGTCTCGGTGCGAAAGGCCGAGGCCAGCGCCGCGTCGTAGTCCGGAAACAGCTGTTTGTCGGGCGACGCCTGTTCCAGAGCGCGGAGGCCGAGCCACTGCGACGCGAAGTTGTCAAGCAGCGCCTCGCTCCGGCGGTCCGCCAGCATGCGGCGAACCTCCCGCTCGCGCGTGTGGGGATCGCGCAGTCCGCCCGCCGCGGCGGCATCGAGAAGCCGGTCGTCCGGAATGCTGCTCCAGAGGAAGAACGACAGCCGCGACGCCAGCGCGAACCCGCCCGCCGGGTACACCCCTGCGGCCGCCGCCTCCCCGCCTTCGAGTTCGATGCGGAACAGGAAATCCGGCGCGATCAGCACGTCGCGGATCGCCGCGGCGATGGCGCTCTCGAAATCGCGGTCGCGGGCGGCCGAGGCGAAGGCCCTGAGGAACGGCCGCAAGTCCGCCTCGCCGGTTTCCCGGCGAAACGCCCGCCTCACGATCGGCGCGAGGATCTGGCGCGCGCAGTCGGCGCCGTCCCCCGTCGGACGGCAGGTGAAGATCCGCCTTCGGCTGGGCGTGTCCCCCGGACCGGCCGCGTTGTACGGCCCCGCGATCTCGATGCGCGCCAGCGTAGGCGGGCCGGGCTGTCCGTCGAAGGCGGCCTCGCCCGCGGTCATCCCGTGGATCTCGAACCGCTTCACGCGCTTTCCGTCGAGGAGGAAGTCGAGCGACGGCCGGATGGCGGCGCCCAGCACGTCGAGTGGGCCTCCACCGGGCGGACCCCCGGGTCCGCCGACATTCATCACCGGGCCCTCCCGCTCGGCGTGTTCGTCGGGGAAGGTTACCACGACGGTGTGCGGTCCGGCCGTCACGCCGCGCAGGCGATGACGGAAAAAGCGCACGCCTTCGAGCGGAGTGAGGCTCTCCTTGGCCAGGAAGGCCCGCAGGTCGTAGTCGCCGTTCCGGGGAAAGTAGTGCCTCACACGGATGCCGCCGCGGGTTCCGAACGGCATTCCGTCGCCCTGCCAGGCGGCCTGTGTTCCGGTGGCCGGAAAGATCTCCACCACGGGGGATGCGTCGCCGGTGCCGGTGGCGATCTCGCTGACGCGCCGCGCGACCTTGAGGTACTGTTCCAGCAGCAGCGGCGACATCGAGAGGGCGTCGGCGATGTTGTCAAAGCCGGCCGCGGACTGGTCCGGGGGAAGTTCCGCGGAGACATTCAGGTCGAGGTGCAGCAGGTCGCGAATGGCGTTTCCGTACTCTGTCCGGTTCAGTCGGCGGATGACCGGGGCGCCGGCGAACGGCGCCCGCCGCGCGTGGGCGTCGAGTTCGGAAGCCAGCGCGGAGGTGAACTCCGCCGCCGCCGGGTCATCCGGTCGGGGCATGCCTTCCGGGGGCATCTCCCGCGCGCGAACCCGTTTGATCGCCTTTTCCCAAACGTCAGGCCGCGCCGCCGGATCCGCCGCGTTCACGCCTTCGAGCACGAACCCGCCGGCCTTGCTCCGGGTGTTGTGGCAGCCCAGGCAGTACTTGCCGACGAAGGCGCCGCGGCCGGCCGCGCCCGGCGCTGCCGCGGCGGGAAAGGCCGCGGCCAGCAGGAGGAAACGCCAATGGAGTCGCCGGGCCCGCATCGGTCAGAGTGCCACCGCAAGCCGCTGTTGTCCAAAACAGCGATTCCACCCGTGACGTCCCGTTGATTCCAAGGGACAAGCCCTCCCTTCCTGCACCCAAGCCCACCAGTCCCGGAAGATGAACAGTTGCTGCCGCAGGGGCGCCGCCAGGTTCGACAGAGACCAGGCGAAACGCGATTTCAGTTGCAGATGCCTCCAGATCAGCATCGCGATCAAGGTCCTCCAGATCCCCGTCTTGACGGCACTGGCGCTGGCGCCCAGGAGCGATTTCCTTTCCGCGTTGGCTCCAGCGCCTTGAAAAACAATTCCACTTGCCAGCGGTCCTTGCAGATAGCGGCAAGGGGCGAGGCCGCCCAGGGCAGCAGGTTGGTGAAGACCAGCACCGGCTCCTGGCCAGCCTGCGCCAGCGCCGGCAGCGCGATGATCTGATCGCGCCACAGCTTGCCCTGCGCCGGCACGGCAAACTCTTCGACTCCCGTGTAGACGCCGTTCGACTTCATCCGGGTCATGAAGAAAACACCCTCCCGGGTCAGCCGGAGCGAACCCGTCGCAGTCGTTGTAGCCGCGGTCAATCACCAGGATCGTGCCCGGGTCCCACGGCAAATTCCGAGCCACTTCCGGTTGATCTCTTCCTGTCGTCATGGGCAAATACAGACACCAGGGTCTATCCAACGGTCCGGATCGTATCACAGTGGAAACAGGCGTTCAAGGAAGCCTGCTCTCCCTCTCCGTCAGCAACAGGTACATCGCTTCTTCCGGAAACTTGAACCGCACCGCCCCGCCCTCGCGGGTCAATTCCACCGTTCCCGCCGGCATCAGGTTTTCGTCCAGTACGATCGCTCGTGCCAGGCGTCTGTTCCGCATCTCGAATCGAAAATCGTTCTTCCAGATTTGCCAGGGCGCCCGTCCGTGATTCGTGATCCGGAAGCCTTCCACGGACGATCCGCCGCTGATGGCGATCGTCGCCGGTTCCTCCGTCCAACCCGTCGGCCTTGCCCTCGTTGCCACCTGCACAAACACCCGTGCCGAGTTCTCCAACGGTTGCTCGTCCAGCGACAACGCCAGCACCGTCCCATAGTCGTTCGTCGAGTGGATCTTCAAGACCGACGTCTCCACACCCTCTGGCCTCGACGACCAGAACGCGGCTGCCCCCTGCGCTCGCGGCGAGTCGATCACCGCCAGCCGCGCGGGGAGATTCAAGGCGATCTCGCCCGTCGTCGAAAAGACTGCCGTATGGTCGTGGGAAAGATACTGCTCGGGCGGCAAAGCGGATGTTTTCGAAGCATCCGAATCGAACACGACTTGCACAGGACCGGCCAGGAACGCCAGCGGACTCAATGCCGTCTTCACTGCTGACGTCGGCGCCACGTCCCCGGCGTCCCGGTTCGGGTCGAACGACGCCGCCTCGGCCACCAGCGGCGTCCTCCTCAACCAGAGATCCTGCGCCGACCGATGCTCGGTCAGCACCGCTTCTCCCCTTCGTAGATAACCGCCGCGATACAAAAGAGCCGCTCCCGGAAACGACCCCAGCACATCCGGCGATGCGAATTCCCATTTCTCCTGCGAGTCCAGAAATCCGTTCGCCGACTGGGGTGGCGTCCAGCCCTCCGTCCCCATGGAAAACCAGAAATAGCCATCGATCCCCAACAGCGACTGCCACGCCGCCACCATCCAAGGACCCTCGGCCCGGTAGGCCATCGGTGCGACCCAATTCGCTTCGGTCACCAGGAACGGCCGTCCTGCCGGCTGCCGGATGTTCAAGGCAAATCCCCGGGGGTCTTCCAATATGGAAGGGGAAGTGTATGTGTCACCCCGCATCACCGCCCACGTCCGGTTCGTCCCGTTATGGACCCCCGTCGTATAACGGTTCACGGCCAGGACGTCCGTCGGAAGGTATGCATACCGCTCCGCATCCTCAAGCCGTACCGGATCGCCCGATTTCCAGTTCGTCGCGTTGATCAGTTGCCCGCACCCCAGTTCTTCCCGCAGATAACGGACCATCATCTCGTTGAACCGCCGCATCATCCAAACCCAGAACTCGAGCTGGTCGGCCAGCCGCGCGGATATCCCGCCTGTTCTCCCCTGTGTCATCTCCCACAGGTTGTGGAACATCAGAATTCCTTCCTCTGGTTTATCCCCCGCCACCCGGTTGTTCCCCCAGGCCTCCCGCGCCTTGTCGAACGTCCCGTACTTCCTCACCACCCACCCATAGAACCGCGTCCCCAAGTCGGTCTTGTAGGGATCCTGGAGGTTGTTCACCGTCCAGAACAGGAAAGAGTCTTCGTTTTGCAGCTGGACGATCGCGAGCGCCGGATCCCTCGCGAGCGGAATCCCGGTGTGCGGATTGGGCGTGGTCAGCAACTCCCGTAGCCAGCCCTTGTAGGCTTCCTGCAGCGTCTCATCAAAGAACAGCAGTCCGTGTGCATTCAGATTGGCGCCGTGCGGCAAGCCCCATTGTTCCGCGAACTTCATGTTCACGGCCCAATAAGGGCTGAACATGGAGTAAATGCCCTCTTTCTTGTATGCCGCCACGGCGCGCCAGATCCAATCGCGCTCTCCTGTGTCGATGTCGGTCAGCTTGGGAACCGGTTGCGTCGAATTCGCCGCCGGGACCTTCGGATTCAAGAAGGCATGCAGCCTTACGAGGTTCACGCCACGCTTGGCCAGAAACCGGGCTTGGTTTGCCAGTAGTGGCTCCTGCGGGCTCCATCGCGGCCGTGGCACGAAAGGCTTTGTCCGCTCCGCTACGGCATTGACGGCCCAGAACCGGATCGGCTTGCCGTCGCCCCGGAGGAAGTCGCCTTCGGCTGACACTTTGACAAACCCCGTCTCGCCGGCGACGCGCTCATTCAACAGGCGCAGATCGAGCGCCGCGTCTTTCGAGTAAGGGTCGGCTTTGGGCACAAAGGGCCACTTGCCCTCCTCCCGCGGTGGAGCCGTCTGGGCACTCACCAGGGCCGAGAATAGGACCCAGAGGTATGTGATAGCCATCTACCTCGAAATTATCACCAACCTCGGAACTCTCACATCCCCGCTCGGTATCGCCGCTTCTCATCCCCGGCGACGGCCTTTTCAAGCAACGCCGGACGCCTCGGGCAGCACGCACTGCACGATCTTCCTGAAACCGCCGCATGGCTGGGGCTCAGCGCCGGGCGCGCCCTTCGAGTTCGACCGACACCGACTTCAGGATGTCTTCGAGCTGCTCAACGCGACGGCGCAGGTCGGCCATCTCCTGCGCTTCCGGATCCGGCAACTGCCCGTGCTCCAGCTCCTGGTTGGGCACGACGCCGTCGCGGCGCACGACCCGGCCCGGAATGCCGACAACCGTCGAATGCGGCGGCACCGGATGGACCACAACGCTGCCCGCGCCGATTTTCACGTGGTCTCCGATCGTAATATTGCCGAGAACCTTGGCGCCCGTTCCGATCACCACGCTGTTGCCCACCGTCGGATGCCGTTTTCCCTTTTCCTTGCCCGTTCCGCCGAGGGTCACGCCCTGGTAGAGCAGCACGTCATCGCCGATCTCGGTCGTCTCGCCGATCACCACTCCCATGCCGTGGTCGATAAAGAACCGCCGCCCGATCCGCGCGCCCGGGTGGATCTCGATTCCCGTCAGAGCCCGGCTGATCTGCGAAATTACCCGCGCCAGCAGGGTCAGCTTCATCTGGTACAGCCGGTGGGCCAGACGGTGCAGCAGGATGGCGTGAAAGCCGGGATAGCAGAGCACAATCTCGATCGCGCTTTTCGCCGCCGGGTCCTCCCGGAAGATCGTGTCAATCTGTTCCCGAATCGTTCGAAACATGGGGTCTCGCAGAGTCGCCCGGCGGGGTCCGGCTCCTGAACCCATTATCGCCCAGAATTGTTTGAGCGAAATTTGCGGTTGGATTCGCCGCCCTGGTGATATGATGAATCAGAATGCCGGAAGGCTACATCCAGATTTTCATTTTCCTCGCCATCGCGGTGGCTTTTCCGGTCGTCACGCTTGTCGTACTCAAGCTGATTCGTCCGGCGTCGCCGTCGAAGGTGAAGCTGGAAGCCTATGAATGCGGCATCGAAGCGGAGGGCGGATCCCGTGGCCGCTACACCGTCCGTTACTACATCATCGCGATCCTGTTCGTGATCTTTGATGTGGAGACGATCTTCCTGTATCCATGGGCCGTCCGATACCGCCAGTTGGGATGGTTCGGCGTGGCAGAAATCGCGGTGTTCCTTGCCATCCTGATCGTCGGCTACGTTTGGGCCTACAAAAAGGGTGCCCTCGAATGGGTTTGAAACACAATCTGACTTTCTTTCTTCTCCTCTCTGTTTCCTCTCCTCTGCTGGCCGTTCCAAGACTCAGGCTTTCACAGACAGTGGTCGGGCCCGTCACCATCGCGCAGGGAGCCAATGCTCCCGCGCGGAGCCTGGAGATCTTCTCCGTCGATGCGGCCGGCGCCAACAGCGAAACGGCTGCGCTGCGTCCCACGTTCACCAGCACCGTTCCATGGGTCACCGCCTCGGTCGGCGCGGTGCGGAACTGCGAACGCAGGGAAGGGCAGTGTCTGCCGGTCAACCTCACCTTCTCCACTGCCTCCTTGCAAGCGGGCGCCCATAGCGCGACCGTCACCGTCCGGGACCCCAACGCGCTCGACGCGCCACAGAACATCCTTGTCGTGGTTCAGGTCGGTTCGGCGATTCCGAACTCGATCAACCTGTTCGTTCCGCCGGACGGATCCTCCGACACCGCCGTTTTCACCGCCAACAGCCAGTTGCTGACGGTGGCGCAGACGCAGTCCGGAGGAAACTGGCTCTCGGTGGTCAACAACACCGCCGGCAGCTTCGAGTTCGTGCAAAGCTACCTGGTGCGCGCCTCCCACCTGACCGGCATGGCCGAAGGCTCTTACAACGGAACAATCGCCATATCCCGATCGAACTTCGCCGGCGATAACAAGACGGCGACGGTGAACCTCCGCGTGACGTCCCAGCCGATCGCCCGCCTCCCGGAAACGTCGATCCGGGTGCGTCTTGCGCAGAATTCGACCCGGATCCTCCGGCGGCTGCTGATCTCCAATCGCGGCCGGGGCACGCTGACCGTTTCCGGCGCCACCGGCTCGACGGCGTCCGGCGGCAACTGGCTGACGGTGGAGAAGGTTCCGAACTTCAACGTCGTCGACCTGAACTTTGACGCGGCCAACGTCGCTCCGGGTGTGTACCGGGGATCGGTGGAGATCGTCTCCAACGCCGTCAACAGTCCCCAGACACTGCCCGTCGAACTCGAGGTCGTCGCCCAGGGCGCCCCTGTGATCACCGCCGGCCGCGTGGTCGACAACGCCGTCTTCCAGGAGGGCGAACCGCTGGCGGCGGGAGGCATCGTGGCGGCGTTCGGCGAAGAACTGTCCTACGCCGCGCCCCAAGGCAACACCTCATTGCCATTGCCGGCCGAACTGGGCGGGATCAGGGTCTTCGTAAACGATCAGCCGGCGCCGATTTTCTTTTCCTCCTACAACCAGGTGAACTTCCAGGTTCCCTTCAACGTCACCCCGGGCGATGGCCGCGTGCGCATTGACCGCGGATCGACGCGGGGAAACACTGTCACCGCCCGATTCGTCGCGGCCAACCCGAAGCTGCTGCGGCTCACTCTCCGCGCCTCGGGACTGAACATTCCGGAGGCCCGGGATTACTTCGGGATCGCCGTGAACTCGGACGGATCGTTGTCGCTTCCGCGTGATCTCGGCATACCCAACTCGCGGCCGTCCCGCCGCGGCGAGGCGATTGTGCTCTACGGGCTGGGATTCGGCGCGACGACCGCGGCGGGACTTCGCGAAGGGCAGGCTTCGCCGGGCGACCCGCTTCCGCGCGTGGCCTCGGATACGAACAACGTCTACTTTGGCGCCCTGGCTCTGAACTCGGGCGCGCTTACCGAGGCCCTCTATATCGGCCTGACGCCCGGTTTCGTCGGCTTGTACCAGGTCAACGTCGTGGTCCCTGAGGAGTCGCCCTCCGGCGAAGTGCCCGTGCGCGTCCAACTCGACACGGTGTCGAGCGAGTATGCCATCGTCACGGTGGAGTGACCGCCGCCGGCGATGACGCGGCGGCTATACTACGACGATCCCTATCGGCGGAGCTTCGCCGCGTCGGTCGTGGAGTTCGATCCCGCCTCCGGCTCCGTTTACCTCGATGCGACCGCCTTCTATCCCACTTCCGGCGGCCAGCTTCACGACACCGGAACCATCGGCTCCGCGCGTGTCCTGGACGTCATCGACGAGGAGACGCGCATCCGGCACGTGGTCGACCGTCCCGTCTCCCCGGGGCCCGCCCAATGCGCCATCGACTGGGAACGCCGTTTTGACCACATGCAGCAGCACACCGGCCAGCACCTGCTCTCCGCTGTTTTTCACGAACTCTACGGCCGGCGGACGCTCAGCGTGCACTTCGGCGCGGAGACGTCCACGCTCGATCTCGACGCGGCCTCGCTCGAGCCGGCGCAACTGCGGGCCGCCGAGGACCGCGCCAACGCGATCGTGTTCGAGAACCGTCCCGTGACCGTTTCGTATCATGATGCGGCCTCGCTGCCGGCGTTGCGGAAACAAACGGAACGGGAGGGAACCATCCGCGTTGTGACGATTGAGGGCGCCGACGTAAGCGCCTGCGGCGGCACGCATGTCCGGTCCACGGCGGAGATCGGGCCCGTCCGGATCGGACGTCTCGACCGCGTCCGGGGAAACGTCCGGGTCGAGTTCACGTGCGGCCAGCGTTCCCTCTCCTTTTGGCGGGAGGCCCTCGCGGCGGCCGCCGGCGCGGCCGCCGCCGCCTCCGAAAAGTTCGCCGAAAGTGAGAAGGCTCGCCGGAAACTCGCGGCCGAACTGGCTGGCTTCCGCGGCCGCGAACTCTACAGTCGGACCAGTCCGGATGTGCGGGGCCTTCGCATCGCCGTCCGTCAGGTGGCCTCTTCGCCGGACGACGAGCTTCGCGCCGAAGCCAGTGCGTTCACCGCCCTTCCGGACGCCGTCTACTGCGTCTGCCGTGAAACCCCCGCATCGTTGTTGCTGGCCGTCTCGGCCGGTTCTGCGGTCGACGCCGCCGCCGTGCTGAAACCGCTGCTCGAAGCTGCCGGCGGGCGGGGCGGGGGAAACTCCCGTATGGCGCAAGGCTCGCTTCCGGAAGAGACGGCCCTGGCAACGTTTCAGAAGCTGCTTCGTCTTCTCGGGGCCGCCTGAGCCTGCCGCAAGCCGATTTCCGGAACCGCCAGCCGCGGGAAAGCGTTATACTCGGTGAGATTATGGCCCTACGTGACTTCCTCAAGAAGCAGTTTATCGATGTCATCCACTGGACCGAACCGGAGGAGGGTATCCTGGCTTACCGGTACCCGATGGAGGACATGGAAATTCAGAACGGCGCGAAACTCACTGTCCGCGAATCTCAGTGGGCGCTGTTTGTGAATGAAGGGCGGGCCGCGGACGCCTTTTCGCCGGGACTCTACACGCTTAACACCCAGACTCTGCCCATTTTGACCAACCTGCTCAACTGGGACAAGATGTTCGCGTCTCCCTTCAAAAGCGACGTTTACTTCTTCTCCAGCCGTGTTCAGGTGAACCAAAAATGGGGAACGCAGCAGCCGGTCACCATCCGTGACAAGGACTTCGGCGCCATCCGCCTGCGCGCCTTCGGAATCTACTCCTATCACATCTCCGATCCCAAGGCCTTTCATCAGAAGGTCAGCGGCACGCGCGAAATCTACCGCGCCTCGGAGATCGAGGGCCAGCTCCGCAACACCATCGTCGGCCGGATGTCCGATGCGTTCGCCGAATCCGGAATCCCGTTTCTCGACATGGCCGCCAACCAGGTCGAGATGGCGGGCCGGATCGCCGAATTCCTGCGTCCGTCCTTCGCCGAGCTCGGATTGACGCTCGACACGTTCGTCGTCGAAAACCTGTCCTTGCCTGAGGAGTTGCAGAAGACGCTCGACGAGCGCATCAGCATGAACATGATCGGAGACATGAGCAAGTACACGCAGTTCCAGGTGGCCAAGTCCATGCCCATCGCCGCGGCGAACGAAGGCGGCGGCGCCGCCGGTCTCGGCGCGGGTCTGGGCGCGGGGATGGGTATGGCGCAGGTGATGATGCAGTCCATGCAGGGCGCCGTGCAGCCTCCTCCTCCCGGCGCCCCGGCGGCCCCCAATCCGATCGCCCCGGGCGGCGCCCCGGCGGCTGGAGCGGCCGCGGCCGGCGAAACGAAGTTCTGCACCGAATGCGGCGCGCGGATTGCCCGCGCCGCCAAGTTCTGTTCCGAGTGCGGAAAGCCCCAGGGTTGATGAACGGACTCGAGTGGCTGATTGAGGCCTTCGAGTGCGACCCGGAGGCGCTTCGCGATCAGCGTCGCCTCGAACGGCTTTTCGAAACCATCGTCCAAGGAATGGACCTCCATCCCCTCGGCGAACCACTATGGCACCGGTTCGAAGGGGCGGGCGGGGTGACCGGTCTCCGTCTGCTCGCTGAATCCCACCTCGCCGTCCATACGTTTCCGGAACACCGATCCCTGACGGTCGACCTGTTTTGCTGCCGTCCGCGGCCGGACTGGGACTTCGCCAACTGCCTCACCCGGGAATTCGGCGCCGCGCGGGTCTCGGTGCGCAAGATGGAGCGGCCCTACGGGGGCGCGCCATGAGCGCGCCTGTCGCGAAGTGCCCGGCCTGCGGCGCCTCCATCCGGTTCCGCTTCTCGGCGGCGGTCCAGACCGTGTGCGAGTACTGCAACTCAATTCTTGTCCGGCATGACCTGGATCTCGAAAAGGTGGGCGAAGTCGCCGACCTGCCTCAAAGCACCTCTCCAATCCAGCTCGGCACCGAAGGCGTCTACCGCGGCTCGGCCTTCACGGTGACGGGGCGCATCATCTATGAATGGGAGCAGGGCGGTTGGAACGAGTGGCACATTGTGTTTCAGGACGGCAAGTCCGGCTGGCTCTCGGATGCCCAGGCCGAGTACGCCGTCTCCTTTCTCGCCTCTCCCGGCCGGGACATCCCGCCGGTCAAGGAACTCTACCCCGGCAAGGCGATCGCCTTGGGCGACACCACGTTTCAGGTAGGCGCGATGACTCTCGCCCGCTATCGCGGCGTCGAAGGCGACCTGCCCTTCGAATATTGGAACAAGGACGAAATCCGCTACGTGGATCTGCGGTCGGAGGGAGGCCGGTTCGCCACCATCGACTACAGCGAAGATCCGCCGCTGCTGTTTGGCGGAGAAATGGTCTCGTTCCCCGACCTGCGCTGCAAGAATCTTCGAGCCGAACATTCGGCGGAACTGGGGGCCGGAGCGGCGCGCAGTCTGACGTGCTCCAACTGCGGCGCCGCCGTCTCGCTGCGGGCGGCCGGCCAGAGCGTAAGCGCGGTTTGCACACAGTGCCTCTCCGTGCTCGACGCGAGCAACGAGTCGCTCCGCGTCATCGGACAGTATCAGGCCAAAGAACGGGTCCGGCCGCTGATTCCGCTCGGAGCGACGGGGAAACTGGCCGGCGTTGACTGGGAAAACGTCGGCTTTCAGAGCCGGTCTATCACCGCGGACGGGATCGCCTATTCATGGCACGAGTACGTACTGTTTCACCGTGAACGCGGCTTCCGGTATCTGACCCAATACGACGGCCACTGGAACTTCGTCGAACCGCTGGCGACAGCCGTGACAGTGTCAGGCAGCACAGCGACCCACAAGGGAGAAACCTACCGGCATTTTCAGAAAGCGGTCGCCGCGACGGACTACGTTATCGGCGAATTCCCCTGGCGCGTCAAGACCGGGGAGCGGGCCGAGGTCAACGACTACGTCGCGCCGCCGCGTATGCTTTCGAGCGAGAGGACGGACAACGAAGTCACCTGGTCGCTCGGCGAGTACGTCGAGGGCCGGATAGTCTGGGAGGCGTTCCGCCTTCCTGGCGCCGCCCCGCCGGCCAGGGGCATCTACGCCAATCAGCCGTCGCCGCACCGGGAAGCGGCGAAGGCGGTCCGCCGCTGGACCTGGTATTTTGCTCTCGCGCTGGTGGGCCTTTATGTCCTGGCAGTCGTGTTCTCGGCCAACAAGGTCGTCTTTCGCGGGAGCTACCGGTTTCATCCGGGGGCGCCGGGAGAGAGGTCGTTCGTCACCCCAATTTTCAATGTGGACGGACGCGCCACCAACGTCGAGGTGAACATCCACACCGACATCGAGTCCTCCTGGATATACTTTCAGCTAGCCCTGATCAATGACGACACAGGCCAGGCCTGGGACTGGGGCAGGGAAGTGTCCAAATACGGCGACGAGGGGTCCAATTCCGACAGTTCGATCGTCAGCCTTGTGCCGTCAGGCCGCTACTACCTTCGCGTCGAACCCGAATGGACCCCGGAGCCGGGAGGCAGCTCCATCGCTTCGCCGGTGAACTACTCGATCGTCGTAAAGCGGGATGTGCCGGTATACTGGCCGCTGTTGGCGGCATTTCCGCTGCTGCTGATCCCGGCGCTGTACTATACGTGGCGGGACGCGTCCTTTGAAACCCGTCGCTGGCTCGAGAGCGACACTACCGGTTCCGGCGGCGGACGCGAGAATGAGCACGAGGATGAGGAGGAGGAATGAAGCACCCGTTCGTGCTGACCTACGCATTGGCTCTGCTTGGCTGGGCCGGCTGGAACGAATTCAGGGGCGTCGGGTGGAACAACCCCGACGAGGTGAAGAATGTTCCCAAATCGTTACGGAACAACCCTGGCGCCTACCGGTCCCACTACAGCGGAGGGCCCCGCTACTACGGCGGCAAATGAGACGTCCGCGGAACAAGGAGAGTTGAACAAATGGTTGAGTTTCACATGGCTTCCTTCATTAACGCGCTTGTGTTTGCGCTGCTCGGCATCTTCCTGTTCATCATCGCCTTCGCGGTGATGGACAAGATGACGCCTTATGCGCTGTGGAAGGAAATCGTCGAAAAGCAGAACCTTGCGCTGGCGATCCTGGTGGGCTGCATGTCCATCGGCATGTGCATCATCATCGCCGCCGCGGTCCATTAGTGCGCCGTGACGGCGGCTCTGTTCTTATCCGTTTTTCTGATCGCCGCCTGCGGCCTGATCTATGAGTTGATCGCGGGCACGCTCGCCTCGTACCTGCTCGGCGACAGCGTCCTGCAGTTTTCCACCGTCATCGGATCCTACCTGTTCGCGATGGGCGTGGGAAGCTGGCTCTCGCGGTTTGTCAACCGGGCTCTGGTCGGCCGCTTTGTGACCATCGAACTGCTCGTGGGGCTGGTGGGCGGATTCTCCTCCTCGATTCTCTTTCTCGCTTTCGCCTACAGCGAAGGGTTCCGCCTGATCCTCTACAGCCTCGTGCTGCTCATCGGAACGCTCGTCGGGCTCGAGATTCCCCTGCTCATGCGGATCCTTCGGGACCGCATCCAGTTCCGGGAACTGGTCAGCAACGTGCTTACGTTCGACTATCTCGGCGCGCTGGGCGCATCGATCCTTTTCCCCATCATCCTCGTTCCCCGCCTCGGCCTGATCCGGAGCGCCCTGCTGTTCGGCCTGCTCAACGCGGCCGTCGCGCTGTGGTCCACGTGGCTGTTCCGCGATCAGATCGCCTCGCCCGGCCGGGTCCGAGCGCAATGTATCCTCGTCATCGCGCTGCTGTGCTTAGGGGTGGCCGGAGCTGAGCGGATCTCCGACCTGGCGGAGCAGAATCTCTACGCCGACGAGATCATCCTTGCCCGCAGTACGCGTTACCAGCGCATCGTCATCACCCGTTGGAAGGACGACCTCCGTCTCTTTCTCAACTCCCACCTTCAGTTTTCCTCACGGGATGAATACCGCTATCACGAGGCCCTGGTGCACCCGGGGCTCGCCGCCCTGGACGCTGCGCGCCGCGTGCTCGTGCTCGGCGGCGGCGACGGTCTGGCCGTCCGTGAGATCCTCCGTTATCCGCGCATCGAGCGGGTCACGCTCGTGGACCTGGATCCGGAGATGACCCGGCTGTTCCAGACCCACCCGCTGCTGACGGCCCTCAATGACGGTTCGCTGCGCGATCCGCGCGTGTCCGTCGTCAACGCCGACGCTTTCGTATGGATCGACCAGGCGGCGGAACGCTTCGACTTCGTCGTCGCCGACTTTCCCGATCCGACCAACTTTTCGCTGGGCAAACTGTACACGACCGCTTTTTACAAAGCCCTGGCCCGGCGGTTGGAACCCGAGGGCATGGTCGTCGTTCAGAGCACGTCGCCGCTGTTTGCGCGGCAGTCCTACTGGTGCATCGTCGAGACCCTGCGGCAGTCCGGCTTCAAGGTCTACCCTTACCACGTCTACGTTCCCTCGTTTGGGGAGTGGGGTTACGTCCTTGCTGGTATGCGGGACTACCTCCCGCCAACGAAAGTGCCTGAGGGTCTGAAGTTCCTCAATCCGTCGAACCTGTTGGCGCTGTTTGGGTTTTCAAACGATATGGCGGCGATCCCAGCCCGGGCCAATCGTCTGAATGATCAGGTACTGGTTCGATACTACGAACAGGACTGGTATCAGTACGCCCGGTAACCTCTTGCAAGTACTGTTGGTCCCAGAGTACACTGATAAGACCACATTTGTGGAGGAGTGCCTCGAAGGTAGTCGGATGGGAATCTTAATGCGTAAAAGCTTGCTTACTTCCGGGTTGGCCGTACTTGGTCTCTTCACTGGCGTCGCAAGGGCGGCGATTCTGACCACGCCCGAGTACACGACTGCGGCGAACAGCGATCCGGGCGGCATGGCGTTCAATTTCGTCGATATCTCCGGAACGGGGACGATGATCTTTTCCGGCGACGATGAGGCTCCAGCGGAGTTCGCCATGGGCGCCAGCTTCACCTTCTACGGCCATTCCTACCCGAACATCCGGATGAACTCGAACGGCTATCTGATCTTCTCCGACCCGCCTGGCCTGACCGCTACCGATCCGAATGACTTCGCCAACCAGGCCTTTCCCAACAGCGTGTTCTCCTTTGCTTCGATGACCGCATATTGGGACGACCTCGTCACGACCGGCTACTATCAGCACTTCGCCGGCGGAGCGGGAGGATTCGCAGGTCCGACGTCGGTTTTCATGTGGGATGGCACAACGCTGGCCGGCGGCAACCCGGTCCGGTTCGAGGTTCTGCTGGACCACCTGACGGGACGGTTCCTCTACCAATACGATACGGTCTTCGATGGCGGCAGCACAGCGACCATCGCCATCGCTAATACGGTCCTTCCCGCGCCGCAGGAGTTCCTCCAGTACTCGCACAACTCCAGCTCGATTCCGAATGACAGCACGATTCTGTTCACTCCCGTTCCAGAGCCCGGAAGCGTAGGCTTGCTTGCTTTTGCTCTGGGCGGGTTGATCCTCCAAAGATATCGCCGTCGTTAACAAATGTTTCATTTGTCGGCCCCTTGCGCATCGGTGGCGCGTTGTTGCACACTGATTGCAATATGACTGACGATGAACTCCGGGCAGAGTTGGAACGTCTCAAGGCTGAAAACGAAGCGTTGAAAACCTCCCGCAAGACCGCCGGATCGTTGACCTTCAAGGTCAGTGAGAAGGGTGCTGTCTCCGTCTACGGATTGGGGCGGTTTCCGGTCACTCTGTACAAAGAGCAATGGGAAAAGCTGCTGGGCGCCGCCGACCATCTGCGGACGTTCATCTCTGAAAACGAGGCGCAGCTCAAAAAGAAGGAATAGCTTCTCCAGGGAAAAGACCGCCAGAAGACGCCTCCACTCCCAGGCGTCCTCTGGCGTTGCGGATGCGGGCGGCAGCCTCCGAACCGTCGGCCTTCGCAGAGAGAATCAATCACGATCCCAGCTTGACATGACTGGCGGCTGCCAAAAAGGCTATTGTTGCCAGCGCCTTCCACCCGAATCCTGAAGTTCCGTATTGCCACGGCCGGTCAAAACGGGCAGAATAGGAACTATTCGGACGTTGTTTCATGTCCGATTTCGACCGAGGCTTGGCGCCCTATGTACGCGAACCATCTCGACCCGTGGCAGCAGGAGTTGGTGCGCGCCTTCGACGCCGATATGCTCCGGCCTCCCGCGGCCGACGAGCCGCACAATGAGAAGCGCCTGTTCCAGAAGCTGGTCGCGTATTCGTTTCCCGACAATCCGAAGAAACGGTCGACCGAGTCGCTGGCGGAGGAGTTCGACCTGGAGCCGCGATCGATCCGCCGGATGATCGTCGAGCTGAACGCGAAGCTCGACGGTTACTTCGGTGCGGGGTCCCCGGGTTCCCATTCGCTGTACCGGATCCGCATCGTCCATCTGCCCGTCGGCCGGCCAAGCAAGGATCTCGCCGAGTCCCGGAACCGCGTCGTCTTCGAACTCAACATGAACGACGGGTTCGAGGCGCGACGGTTGTGGTCGCCCTATCTGGTGGGGACGGCTGGCGCCGCTGTGACGCCGGTGTGCCTCGTTCACAGCGAGCCGCTGACGTTCATCGACGTGGGGAGCGGAGCCGAGATCCGCCACACCGGAATCGCCAGCCTGGAGCAGTTGAGCGAGCAGGCCGGGACCGACGAGTTGGCGGCGGTGATTCAGCGTCAGCTTATTCAGGGAAGGCTGTTGCCCAAACCGGGTGCGCCGCCGGCGGCGGAACGGGCCGCGCTCAGCGCGATTCGTTCGTTTCTGGTATCGGAGGGCGTTCCGGTTGCGGTCGAGGCGCCGGGCCGGCTGCCTTCCTACGGTCCCCTGTACGATCCTCGCCACCTGATCCTGTTCGGGTGCCGGTCGACAAATCCGGCGATCGCCAAGCTGGACCGGGGCGGCGACGTCTTGTCGCTTGACGACCGCCCGCTGCGGGAAAAGGCATCCGGCGCCCTGTACCGGACGTGGCTGCTGCTCACCCGATTTCCGAATCCGAACGCGTCGGGCCGGTTTGTGACGGTTGTCGAGGCCCGTCATCCCCGTGCCTTCGAGGCGTTGGAGATCGCTTTGACTTCTCCCGAACGGCTGCGGCAGTTGCTGGCCCGGCAACAGGTGGCGACAGATGACGTCCTCCCGGACGCCTTTCAGCTCCTGTTCAGCATTGAGATCAACGACCGGGACGAGTTGGCGGGGGACGGGAATCCGACGGCAGTGGAAAGGCGCGGCTTCCCCGGTTCATTGCGCCGCCCGCCGGACCGCGTGATTCCGATGAGGCCGGCCCCAAATAAGAAGGGCGCAGGCGGGTGAGCCTGCGCCGAAGTGTCGTACACGGAGGAGTGGACGATGAAAAAACTTGTCAGTCGTTCAGCTGGAAGTCGGCGACGAAGGCGCTGCGCTTGTCCGGACTCGACCAGGTCGTTCCCAGTCCCTTGCCCTTGAAGTCGTGCGCGATCGTGACCGCGGGCATCGCGTGGCCCACCTTGGTGAGCGGCAGATACCAGACCTCCTCGTTGCTGCAAACGTGATCCTTGTTGCTCATCGAGCGGGTCTGAATGGTGGCCATCTCGCCGGCCTTGAGCGTGGCGGTGGCGGTGTGGACGTTGTTGTCCTTGATCGACAGGCTGATGGGCGCGTAATCGACCCGAACCACGTCGCCGAGAAGATCGCCGCCCATGCGCTTGGCGAAAGCCTGAAGTGCGAGGCGCTGCTCGGGATTGGCCTTTTCGTCGACAATGAGCACCGACTTGACCGGGTAGGGCGACACGTAAGCTTCGTTGCCCAGGGTCGTCTTCGCCTTGATCGCGCCAACGACCGCGAGCCCGTCCAACTTGACGCCGTCGAACGTCCCCTTGCTGATCCGCCAGCCCATCACGGCGAGTTCTCCGACGTTTCCACCTTCGGAGTTCGCAAAGCAGGCGCCGGTGTAGACGTCGGCCGTGCGGGCCTCGATGTACTCGCCCCGCACGCTGTTTGCACCCAGCGCGAGGGTCGCCGTGGTTGCCGCCGACAAAACGAAGATAGCAATCGACTTCATTCCCAAATCAGCCTCCTATCGGTATACTACCACAAACCATCAAAAAGGGAAGAGGCCGCGAACAGGTGCGGCCTCGGGTTAACTGGTTCGATGCACGACATTTAGATTGGCTTGTAACAGCCCCGGGTCTCGTTGCACTCGTACTCGTCCACCACCTTGCCGTCCGGTCCCAGGCAATTCTGTGTCTTATGGCACCAGAACAGCCTGTCTCCGGAATGAGGGACTTGGCGGGGATCCCATTCTGTGTCAATGAAGATCCCCTTCCACCGCAGCAGGTCGCAACGGTCGTCGTCAATCGGGGCCACCCCTGGCCGTTCCATGGGATCCGTCCTTTCTCAGGCCCTGCCACCGACGGCGGCCAGCAGGGCGCGCTTGACGGCCACGCTGGCCAACTGCACCTTGTAGGCGTTGCCGGACAGCGGTTTGGCGCCGGCGACGGCAGCCTCGCCGGCCTGACGGGCTGTATCCTCGGTGATCGACTTGCCGGCAAGCCAGGAGGCCGCAGCCTCCGCCGAATGCGGCGTCGGAGCAACGTGGCCGAGAACGACGCTGGCTGACTCGACCGTGCTGCCCTTCATCTTCAACGCGACGGAAGCCGCCACGAGAGGCCAGTCGAGCGCCTCCTTCTGACGAACTTCGTAGGTGGCGTTCTTCAGACCCTTCAACGGAATCAGGACTCCGGTGACGATTTCGTTCGGTTTGAGATCCCGTTCCCGCTGGCCGCGCTCGGACGGCGCAACGAAGAACTTCCCCGCTTCGACCGTACGCTTTCCGGAGGCGGACTCGATCTGGACAGTTGCGCCGAGGGCCACCAGGGCCGGTCCGAAGCTGGACGGAGAGACGAACTTCGCCGGGCCGTTGTGAAAGATGGCGTGGTACTCGTTCTGGCCGTGCTCGACCAGGCTCTTGCCGTCCTTCATCGCCAACAGGCCCAGGTGGTTGCGGTAATACCAGCAGCGGGGCCGCTGGCAGAGGTCGCCGCCGACGGTGCCCATGTTCCGGATCTGGGGACTGGAAACACCGCGCGCCGCCTGTACGAGAGACGGAAACTCAGCCCGGACGAGGGCGTTGTCCATCAACTCATCGAGCGTAACGAGAGCCCCGATGCGGACCCCGGCGGAGGTCTTCGCGATGCCGCCGAGTTCCTTGATGTTCTTGATGTTGACGACCCGCTTGGGATGGTGCAGGCGCTCCTTGAGCAGGCTCAACTCATCGGTTCCGCCGGCGAGGATGTCGGCCTCGCCCCACTTGTCGGCAAGCAGGCTGAGGGCCTCCTTGAGGGTCACCGGCGCAGCGTATTCAAACGATTGCATGTTACGCCAACCTCCTTCCCGCCAGGGCATTCAGTACGTTTCGTGAAGTGAGCGGCAGGGTGGGGACCCGGACGCCGATCGCGTTGGTGACCGCGTTGGCGATGGCGGCGATCGTGGGAACGGTCGCCGGCTCGCCCAGTCCGATGATGCCGCGTTTGTCGTGCTCCGGAGTGATGTCCATCTTGACCTCAATCTCTCCGATGTCGGCGATGCCGGCGAGTTTGTAGAACTCCATGTCGGCGTTGAGGCACTTGCCGCTCAGCTCGTCCATGACCCGTTCCTCCATCAGGGCTGCGCAGACGCCCATGATGATGCCGCCGTACATCTGGCCGTCGGCGAGTTTCGGATTGACGATGAGACCGCAATCCTGCACGCCGACGATCTTGTTGATCTTGACCACGCCTGTCTCGACGTCGACCGAAACGTCGGCCATCTGGACGCCGCCGACACCGAGGGTGGACAACCCGCGCGGGTTGCGCGGATCGTGGGCCCCGATTTCAGAGATGGTCTTCACGCCGAGCTTGGCGCACGCAGCCTTCCAGGTCAGGCTCTTGGCCGGGTTTCCCTTCACCTGGATCTTGCCGTCCACCGCCTCGAGATTGTCTTTGTCCGTGCCGAGCGCCGGCGCGACGACCTCGAACAGCTTTTCGAGCGCGTTCACGGTGGCGATGCGCGTGGAGGCGCAAACCCCGCCGACGGTTGTCGAGCCGCCGGAGGCGCCCGAGACGGGGTAGTTGTTGTCGCCGATGTTCAGCTTGATGCCGTCCATTCGGATGCCGAGCGTTTCAGCCGCCACCTGGAGGATCACAGTACGGGTGCCGGTGCCCAGGTCCTGGGAGCCGAGCTCGACCTCGACGCTGCCATCGGGGTGGATGTTCGCGCGGCACTGGGACGCGTGTCCGGCGCCGTTCCACGTTCCGACGCCGATGCCGAGGCCGCGTTTGACCGGACCGGCCGTCTTGTCGCCCCGCGGATGCCAGTTCTTCTTCCATGCGATCATGTCGGCGCACTGCTGCAACTGCGACCGGTAGACTTCGGGCCGCGCCGTGAACTGGACATTCTTGAGGAAGAAGTCGAGGGAATCCATACCCAGCTTGTGGGCCAGGTCGTCGAGCGCGGCGCACGTGATGTAGGACACCTGCGGATGGTTCGGCGCGCGCCAGGCGCGGGAGCCGCCGCAGTTGGTGGCCACCGTCGTGTGGTTGATGCGCCGGTTGGGGACGTTGCGGAACACGTAGGGGAACAGGTCGGCATTCAGGTTGCCACCCGTGAAGCCCGCGGTGTTCCATGTGAGCGAATCCCACACTGTGAGAGTGCCGTCCTTCTGAGCGCCGACTTTCACCTTCCCGTAGACCGAGGGGCGGACGCCGGCGATAACCAGCTCGGCGGCCCGTTCGAGGAAGAGCTTGACGGGCTTGCCGCCGCTCATCTTGGAAAGCTGCGCTGCTTCGATGCCCCAGCGGTCGGCCTGGAACTTGCTGCCGAAGCCGCCGCCGATGTAGTCCATGTGCGTGTGGACATTGGTCGCCTGGATCTCGAGTCCTTTGGCGAGGTCCGAACCTACGGCGGACACATTCTGCGTGGAGGGCCAGAACTCCGCTTTCGTTCCGTTGAAGGCGACGACCTGGCCATGCGGCTCGAGGCAGCAGTGCGTAATGACGGGAATGCCGTACTCGCCCTCGTGCGTAACGTCAGCCTGTTTGAAGGCCGCGTCCGGATCGCCGGTCACCTGCTCGCCGGCGGGCTTGGCGCGATTGCCAGCCTTGTCGAGCCTCTCCTCGCGGACCAGGTGCGGCAGCACTTCGTACTCGACCTTGATGGCTCGGACAGCGTCGCGGGCGATTTCCTCGGTCCGCGCCGAGGCGACGGCGATTTCCGTCAGGCCCCACTGAATCTCCGTTCCCGGGCCGGAGATGACCCGAACGCCGGTCACGCCCTCCATCTTCTCGGCCGCCGACGTGTCCACACTCTTTACTTTGGCGTGAGCATGTGGCGAATGGAGGATCGCGGCGTAGATCGTGCCGGCCGGCTTCACGTCGGAGTTGTACTTCGCCCTGCCGCTGGCCTTGGCCGTGCCGTCCACGCGAGTGATGCGCCGGCCCATGACCTTGCGCGATTCCATCGGGGGATAAGAATAGTTAGGCATTCCTTCCTCCTTTCAGATCCTTGGCTGCCTGCATGACCGCCTTGCGGACTCCGACATAGGTGCCGCAGCGGCACAGGTTGCCGCCCAGTCCGGCCTTCACCTGTTCGTAGGTCGGGTTCGGGTTGCGATCGAGGAAGCCCTTCGCCGCCATGACAAAGCCGGGAGTGCAGTAGCCGCACTGCATACCGTCGTTTTCCGCAAAGGCGGAAATGAGAGGATGTGGGCGGCCAGCCGCCGTGAGGCTTTCCACGGTTTCGATTCTCTTGCCGACGGCGTCCACGGCGAGGACGGAGCATCCGTAAACGACCTTCCCGTTCATCATCACCGTGCAGGCGCCACAGGTTCCGCGATCGCAGACGCGCTTGGCGCCGGTCAGTTCCAGGCGGTCGCGCAGCGCGTCGAGAAGCGTGGTTCTCGGCTCGACGCTGACCTTCATGGGCTTGCCGTTGACGGTCAATGTGATGGGCGTCTCACCAGGGCCGATCAAGCCGGGAGGGGGCGCCGCTTCCGCCTGCTGTTCGAGCAAACCGGCGCCGACAACGCCGCCTGTGACGCCGGCGCCCTGGAGGAAGCCACGGCGGGAGAATCCCTTTACAGGTCGTGCCGCTGTTTTGGCCGGGGGGGTGGACTGGAGATCTGGTTCTTTCTTCGAACTCACGCCACACCATCCTTTCTTGGGTTGATTGAGGCGACGCGGAGTACACCTCTGCTACACGCCACACTATACCAAGGCATCTTCCGCAATTCAAGCGGCCTCGAAGCAGACTTTGGGAGAAAAACGCATGCCTCAAGGTGTTGAGAGAACGAAGGAAATCGGAATTCGGGTTCGTTTCGCCCAAGTCCGCCGCCGATTGTTTAAGATGGAACGGATATGCGATTGAGAGCGGTCATTTTGCTGGCCTTCGCGGCCCATCTTGCGGCCCAACCCAAGGCGGCCGGAAACCATGGCATGGACCCGGAGCGGCTGGCCCGGATCCCGGCCCGGCTGAAAGTTTTCGTTGAGAAAGGCGAAATTGCCGGCGCAGTCACTCTGGTGGCGCGGCGGGGAACGATCGCCGCCTTCGATGCGGTCGGCTATCAGGATGCGCTGTCGCGGAAGCCGATGGCGAAGGACTCGATCTTTCAGATCATGTCCATGACCAAGCCGATGGTCGGGACCGCCATCATGATGCTGGCCGAGGAAGGGAGGCTGGCTCTGACGGATCCGGTCGAAAAGCATCTGCCGGAGTTTCGTGGCCAGATGCGGATCGCGGCGCGGGAACATGACGGGGCTGTGCGGCTGAGAAAGCCTTCCCGGCCGATTACGATTCGCGACCTGATGACTCACACCTCCGGGCTGACCGGGCCCCCGCCGGGTCTTGACGGGCTGTATCAAAAGATGGACAGGACGCTGGCCGAAGCGGTGGCGATCTATTCACAGACTCCGCTCGAGTTCGATCCGGGAACCGAATGGCGCTACTCGAATCCCGGCATTGCGACGCTCGGGCGGATCATTGAAGTGGTGAGCGACCAGCCGTTTGAGAAGTTCATGGCGGAGCGGCTTTGGGGGCCGCTCGGGATGAAAGACACGTTCATCTTTCCACCCGAGGACCGTAAACCGCGAATCGCCGCCGTGCACGCGAGCCAGGACGGAAAATTGACGCATGCCGGACCGGGAGTGCTCGGCGGTTTATGGTCCGACTACCGCAAGGGCGCCCGGTATTCGGCGCCCGAGTTCGGCGCGTATTCCACGGCGATGGACCTACTGGCCTTCTACGAGATGCTTCGAAAAGGCGGCGTGCACGGAGGAAAGCGGATGCTGTCGCGCGCGGCGGTCGAAACGATGACCGCGCTGCACACTGGCGACATCCGGTCCGGCCACATGCCTGGGACAGGATTCGGTTTGACGTGGGAGGTCGTGCGGGAGAATCTGGGGACCTTGAACTTCCTTTCCAAGGGCACGTTCGGTCACGGCGGGGCCTTTGGAACGCATGGCTGGATCGACAAGGAAAAGGAACTGGTAGGGGTCTACCTGGTGCAAGGCGGGGCGGGCGCGGCCGACGGCAAGTACGCTTTTATGCGGATGGCGAGTGCTGCCGTGATCGACTGACGGCGGCGAAGCGGGGCTTGGCCCGGGCGTTCAGGTCCGGGCGGGTTCGCTGGATCCGGCGCGGGCCGGCGCCGTGCGCCGGTTGGCCTGTTTGGCTTCGAATAACCGGCCGTCTGCGCGGGCGAGAAGGGAGTCGGCGTCGATACCGTCCTCGGGGAAGACGGCGTAGCCGAGATTGGCGCGGAGAAAGGTCTCGGCGCAGACCTCGCGGCAGACAGAGGCGACGATCTGTTCGAGCATTTTGAGCTTGGCGGGCAGCGCGTCCGGCGTCAGTTCGGGAAGCGTCAGGACGAACTCGTCGCCACCCATCCGGGCCAGGTGGTCGTACTCGCGGCAGTTGTCCCGGATCGCGTGGGCGAGCCGTTGCAGGAAGACGTTACCCTGAATCTGGCCGAACCGTTCGTTGACCCGCCGGAACCCATCGATGTCGACGGTGATGATCACGAGCCATGCGCCGGATCGCCGGCACCGGGCGATCTCGCGGTCGAGTTCGAGGAAAGCGGCGCGAGCGTTGGGAAGACCGGTGAGCAGGTCGATAGTCGTGTTCTCGACTGCCTGACGGAAGCGGAGGGCGTTTTCGATGGCGAGGGACAGTTTTCCTTGCACGGATTGCAGAAGGCGCAGGTGATCCGGGCTGAAGCCGCCGGGCTCGAGGCTGCCCAGGGCGATGGCGCCGGAAGATCCGGCGGGCCCTTCCAGGGGGAGCACGAGGAGGGATTGAAGGCCGGTGAGCGGGACCTCCAGGTGGGGATCGGCGTTGCAGACAGGCTTGCGGATGGCCACGGCCTCGCCGATCGGACCTTGGCCGAGGATAGGCTCATGGGCGCAGAACAAGCGGGCGTTCTCGCCCTGCGCCAGGGCGGGCACGAGGCGGTCTTTTTCGAGCAGGAAGACGGCGATGAAGTCGAATCGGAGCAGGCTGCGGAGGCGGGCGGCAACCACGGCCAGCGTTTCGTCCAGACTCAACGACGCGCCGATATCGTGGGTAAACTCGTAGAGCCGTTGCACCTCATGATGGGCATCGGCAATCCGTACGAGGTCTTCCGTGTGCACGCCGAAGAGATCGGCCAGGCGCGCCGGGAACTTCAGCCGGCGGCCGACCGCTGTGGCTGCTGAGGCAACCAGGAACCCCGCCTAAGGTCTTTCCCCGCCTCAGTTTCTGCCCGGAGCAGGCTCACCCTCTGGATCAATCTGCCGATGAAGGAAAAGGACAGCGACGGCTATGGACTACGGGATCGCAGCGGAAAGCGGGCGCCACCTTCAGAACTTCCTGGGTCTCCAGGCTGTCATTTCGAGTCCCAGGATGAAGGATCTGCTCGCGCTGGCGCAACGGATCGCGCAAACACAGGCGACCGTGCTGATTACGGGGGAAAGTGGCGCGGGCAAGGAGGTGGTGGCGCGGGCGATCCACCACTACTCGCTTCGCGCCACCAAGCCCTGGGTCGACATCAATTGCGGGGCGCTGCCGGACAATCTGATTGAAAGCGAACTGTTCGGCTACGAAAAGGGCGCCTTCAGCGGGGCGGATTCATCCAAGCAGGGGCTGTTCGAACTGGCTGACCGGGGGACGTTGTTCCTCGACGAGATCGGCGAACTCGATCCGCGCATGCAGGTGAAGCTGCTGCGGGTGCTCGATCGGGTCCCCTACTACCGCCTCGGGGGACACAAGAAGATTTCGGTTGACGTTCGCGTTCTGGCGGCGACCAACCGCGACCTGGCGGCGCTGGTGCGTGAGGGGCGGTTCCGGGGGGACCTGTATCACCGGCTGTGCCAGGTGAAGTTGTGCGTACCGCCACTGCGGGAACGGCGGGAAGACGTGATTCCGATGGCGCGGTTCTTTCTGGCGCAACAGGATCCGAAGCTGGGGCTGGCTGACGACGCCGTCGAACGGCTGCTCGAATACACCTGGCCGGGCAACGTCCGGGAGCTTCGCAACATGATGATCAGCACGGCCATCATGGCGACGGGGAGCGTGATCCGCGCTGCCGACCTCCAGATCGAGACGGCGCCGTCGGCGGCAGACGGCGGCCCGGCCATCCTGCCTCTTAACCTTGACGAACTCGAGCGAGCCACCATTCTGCGGGCGCTCGAAACAACGGGGCGGCACCACGAGAAGGCCGCGAATCTTCTGGGAATTTCCTCCCGGACGCTGAGCAGGAAGCTCAAGTCGTACGGAATGGTCGGAGTGTAGGAGAAACGTTACCATGGCAACATCAGCGTCAACCGCGATGGTGGAAGCTAACGCTGACCAGCGCGACCGGCGGAAGGAACCGCGGATCGCGGCTGAAGGGGAGGTGGTTCTGGCGCCCGAAGGGCCAAGGCCTGTCCTGATCACGGCGCGGCTGTGCGACATCAGCTCGAGCGGATTCCGCGCGCAACATAACTCTCCGTCGCTTGAAACAGGAACGATCGTGCAGTTCCGCGACGCGTCGGCAGCCGGGCGGAACGCGCTGGCCGGAGGGCGCGCCCGGGTCGTGTGGAACCGGAACGTCGGCGGCCATTGGGAAAGCGGGTTCCTGATTCTGGCAAAATAAGTTCGTGCTTTTTCGAACCGCCGTTGTTTGTTCCTTGCCATGCCTGTTGTCGGCCGCGGCCAGCGCCGAACCCGGCGTTTTTCGCACCCTCTACACGAAGGCCGATTTTCCCCTTACGGCGGATCCGAGATCCGAAGTCTGGGCCGCGGCGCCCTCAGTGACGACGTCGCAGGACCGCTACGGCAAGCCCGTACCGGGCGCGGAAACCACGATCCGGAGCCGCTGGACGGGCAGGCATCTTTATTTTCTCTTCGTCAGCCGTTACGAAACCCTGCACCTGAAGCCGAACCCGTCAAAAGAGGAAACGTGGGGACTCTGGGACTACGATGTGGTTGAAGTGTTCATCGGCCACGACTTTGAGAAGATCCACCTTTACAAGGAGTTTGAGGTGTCGCCCCAGAACGAGTGGGTGGATCTCGACGTCGACAAAAGCCGGGGCGAGGGCAAGTCGGTGGACTGGAAATGGAACTCCGGTTTCGAGTCGCGCACGCGCATCGACGAATCGTCACGGACGTGGATTTGCGAAATGCGGATTCCGTGGACTTCGATCGATGTCCGGACGCCGCGGGCGGGCAACGAACTCAGGTTGAATCTGTACCGGATCGAGGGCGCGCCGCCGAACCGGAAGTTCATCGCCTGGCAGCCGGTCCATGCGCAGTCCTATCACACTCCGGAGCGGTTCGGGCGTCTGCGGCTCGAATAGAGGCGTCTGCGGCTCGAATAGAGAAAGATCGCCGGACGGGGCGTCACGCGGTCGACTAAGATGGAGGATCGCGTATGCTGAATCGAAGATCGTTCCTGCAAGCGATGGCGGCCGCACCAGCCGCCGCGGCCGCGCGCAAACCGAACTTTCTCGTCATCCTGGCCGATGACATGGGTTTTGCCGACGCCGGCTGCTACGGCGGCGACATAGACACGCCGAACCTGGACCGGCTCGCCGCGGGAGGTCTGCGGTTCAGCCAGATGTATTCGACGGCGCGTTGCGGTCCTTCCCGCAACTGCATCCTGTCCGGTTACTACGCCCAACAAAACGCCTGCGACACGATGACGCCGGGGCGGATTCCGGCCTGGACCCGGCTGGCGCCGGAATATTTGAAGCCCTTGGGCTATCGCGCTTACCACTCCGGGAAGTGGCACATCAAGTTCAAGCCCGTTGCCGGCGCGGGATTCGATCATTCCTACACGCTGCTCGACCAGAACCGGTTCTTCACGCCGCGCCAGCACATGCTCGACGACGAGAAACTGCCGGAGGTCAAGCCGGGCGACGGCTACTACGCCACCATCGCCATCGCGGATCACGCCGTGAAGTGGCTCGAGGGCCACGCGCGCGAACACAAGGGCGATCCCTTCTACCTGTACCTCGCCTTCACTTCTCCGCACTTCCCGTTGCACGCGCTTCAGGAGGATATCGACCACTACCGCGACCGGTTCGCCGACGGCTGGGACGCCGCCCGCGAACGGCGGCACAGCCGGCTGCGTCGGAACGGCCTCGTCAACTGCGCCCTGTCGCGCCTGGAGCCGGACATGCGCCCGCGCTGGAACACGGCGGACAAGGATCTGATGGCGCAGATCGGGCCGGGAGAGGTGACGGCCGCGGTGCCGTGGTCCTCCCTGACGGCCGAGCAGAAGAAGTTCCAGCGGCTCAAAATGGCGATCCACGCCGCGATGATCACGCGCATGGACCGGGAGATCGGGCGCGTGGTGGATCAGCTCAAGAAGATGGACGCCTTCCGCGACACGCTGATTCTGTTTCTGTCCGACAACGGCGCCAGTTCGGAACAATTGATCCGCGCCGACGGCCATGACGCCAGCGCTCCTCCGGGATCCGGCGCGTCGCACCTGTGCCTGGGGCCGGGATGGTCGAGCGCCTCCAACACGCCGTTCCGCCTTCACAAAAGCTGGGTGCACGAGGGAGGCATATCCTCGCCGCTGGTAGCGCACTGGCCGGCCGGCATCCGGGAGGCGGGCAAAGTGCGTCACACTCCGTGCCACTTCATCGATGTCGTGCCGACGCTGGTCGACCTGGCCGGAGGCAAGGACACATCGGCCGGGGAAGGCGCGCCGCCGCTGCCGGGCCGGAGCCTGGCGCCGGTGTTCCGAAAGGATGGAACGGTGGAACGGGACCACCTGTACTTCAACCACTCCAACAACCGGGCGATTCGAATGGGCGATATGAAGCTGGTTGCGGCCGGACAGGACGGCCCGTGGGAACTGTACGATCTGTCGCGGGACCGTTGCGAGCAGAACAATCTGGCCGCCCGGCATCCGGACAAAGTCCGTCAGATGGCGGAACGGTGGACGCAACTCGACGAGGACTTCGTGCACGTTCGGGAGGCGGCTCCAGCCAGCGCCAAGGCGCGGATGTAGAGGCTGGCGGCGCTACCAGTCGACCACAGAGCCGTCGTCGGGATCATAGGTCTCGGGATTCCGCCAGTCGTGGCCAATCTGGCTGGCGACGGCGTTGTCGTCGAGTTCGATTCCCAATCCCGGGCCGGTGGGCAGGTCGACATACCCCTGGCGGACCTTGAACGGATTCTTGAGATAGCCTTCGCCGAGGGAGACCTGTTCCTGGATGAGAAAGTTTGGAATCGAGGCGGCGATCTGCAAGCCGGCGGCGAGGGAAATCGGTCCGAGGGGATTGTGTGGCGCAATGGAGGCGTAGTAGGCTTCGGCCATTCCCGCGATCAACCGCACTTCCGTGATGCCGCCGGCGTGGCAAAGGTCGGGCTGTAGAATGGTCGCCGCCTTTTTTTCGAGGACCTCGCGGAATCCCCACTTGGTGAAGACACGTTCCCCGGTGGCGATCGGCAGGTGTGTGCCGCGGGCGATCTCGGCCATGATGTCGTGGTTCTGGCAGTTGACCGGTTCTTCGACGAACATCGGGTGGTGCGGCTCGAGTCCTTTGATGAGCAGCTTGGCGGTGGCCGGGGCGATCGCGCCATGGAAGTCGATGCCGATGTCGATATCGTCGCCGACGGTTTTGCGAAGCTCGGCGAAATGTTCAACGGCGTAGGCGACGTCCTTCGGGGTGTCGACGTAGCGAGAGACGCCGCGGCGCTTGGCGGGACCGGTCTTGAAGGCAGTGAATCCGGCTTTCATATCCTCCCGCATCTTGGCGGGGGTCCGGGCGTGCGAGTAGACCCGAATCCGGTTGCGGGTGGGGCCGCCGAGCAGCTCATAGATGGGCACGCCGAGCGCCTTGCCCTTGATGTCCCAGAGGGCCATGTCGATGCCGGAGAGGACCGAGGTCAGGATGGGTCCTCCCCGATAGAAGGCGTGACGGTAGATCGCTTGCCAGTGGTGCGCCACCGGACGGGGATCCTTGCCGATGAGGTAGGGCTCGAGTTCCTTGACCGCGGCGGCGCAGGTCACGGCGCGGCCTTCGGTGATGGGTTCGCCGAGACCGGTAATGCCGGCGTTGGTGTGAATTTTCAGGAAGAGCCAGCGAGGCTTGACCAGGAAGGTTTCGAGTTTGGTGATCTTGAGGGGGTCCTTCGGCTTGATGGGTGCGTTCTGCGCCGCGGCGGGCATCAGAGCCGCGCCGCTGAGGGAGCCCGCGGCGACGGCCCGGCGGGTCAACTGAGAGTTGTTGGAACTCATTCCGATCATCCTAGCGCAGCCGCGATCCGGGAAGGACCGGCGCTGCGACGCGGCGGTCAGCTGGACGGCGATCGCTCGGCGTGGCAGACGTAGCCGAGGGTGAAGTTCTTTCGGCGGTCGAGCGGTTCAAACAAAGGCAGGATCAAGGCTGGCGGCGCCAGAAACAGGGCTGCGACGAAGAAGAACGGACCCGGGAAGAACTGGAGGCCGTTGAGCAGACGGCGCGACATGAGCCGGAAGTATCCGCCGACCGGTTCGATGCGAATGTCACGGAAGCCGGAGGATTCAAGAAGGAAGCGCATTCCGTGGGTTGTATAGCGGAAGTAGTCGTGAGGTTCCTGATGGACTTCCCAGTCGTGGGGCACAACGAGGAGGATGCGTCCGCCGGGGCGCAAGACCCGGGCCAGTTCGGAGAGCACACGGAGCGGATCGCGAACGTGTTCCAGCGTGACCAAGTTGAGGCAGGCGTCGAAGGCGGCCGAAGGCAGGGGGAGGTTGGCGAGATCGGCGACGCAATCGAGGCGCCGGTAATTCCAAGAGGAATCGCCGACACCGAGGTCGACGGCGACGTAGCGGTGGCGGGCAAACAGAGGGGCAAAGCGGCATTCGCCGGCGCCGGCGTCGAGTACGCGGGATCCTTCGGGCAGGCTGGCGGCGAAGACGGCGGCGGCGTTCTCGATGACCCAATCGAAGTGCATGACCCAGCGGCGGAGCGGAGCGGGCACCCGCCGCACGACCGACTGATAGATCACCGCTTTTTCCGCGCCTCGACCATCAGCATCGCTCCCGCGCCGCAGGCGGCCTCGAGGAGGGTGAAGGGAAGGGAGGCGGCGACCAGGCCGAGATAGAGCAGATCTTTCAACAGCTTCGTACGGGGTGTCTCATCCACTGCGCGAACCCGGCGAACCATTGGATCGAGACCGGGAGCGAGGCTCGTGGCGAGGCTGGCGGGCGAGTCGCGGAGGGAGAAATGTTTGAGACGAACGATCTCGAATCCACACCTGTCGAGCAGGATTTCAATGTCGGCAGCGCGGAAATCGAACAGGTGCCGCGGGACGTCGATGCCGCGCCAGTTTTCTCCGAGCAGGAGGAACTGCCAGGAGGCGGCGTTCGGCACCTGGATGACGAGACGACCCTCCGGCGCCAGCAGACGATGGGCGGCGTCGAGGTAGGATGCCGGATCGTAGAGGTGCTCGAGGACGTGAAACATGGTGACAGCGGCGCAACTGCCGGGCGCGAAGGGCGCCGCGTTCAGCTTTCCGCAGACCACCGGCACGCCGTTTTGCCGCCAGGCGACCGTGGCCGCGGCCAGAGAAAAGTCGAGACCGGCTACCGGGTAGCCCCGCTCGGCCAGCATTTTGAGAAACAAGCCGCCGCCGCATCCGCAATCGAGGACAAGACCCTGTTCAAGACCACTGTTTTCAATTGCTTTCAAGACGAAGCGGATGTGGTCCCGGAGCACGGCGCGGCGGTAGAACTCCTCGAGCCGGGACGTCGCGTCCTGCTCGGGCACAAACCAGTACTCAGGGGGGTAGAACTGGCCAAGTTCCCGGACATCAGGCCAAGGGGAGAGGCGGATGAGTTTGCAGGCGGCGCACTCGACGACGTGGAAGACGCGGTCGGTGGTGTGGTAGAGGCGGTCGGTGGCCTGGAACAGGGTTCGCGAGGCGGGACTGTCGCATGCTGGGCACAACTCGGAAGCCGCCGGCGTTTCCGGTTCCGGGACCTCTTCCGCGGAGAGGTCTAGATGGATTCTTCCATGAGACGGCGGAGCGGAATGCGGAACCGGAACAGGAGGCTCTTCAGCTGGCTCGAAGTCAACCGGCGTTTGATCGAAGAGCGTTTCCTGAGCATCCTCGGCAACAGGGGCAGCGCCGCCATGTCCGCCCTGATGATGGCCCATGCCACCCGGAGTTTGCCGTGAAGTCCCGGAAACCGTCCGACCTCCCCCCGGCCCCTCGCCGCCGCCCAGATGCCGGCGCCGATCCTTGCGAGAAAGAACGCGCCGTTTAGCCACAGGAGACTCCACGGGAAGGTCTTTGCCGCGAGCAGAATGCGATTGCGTTCAATCAGTTCCAGCCTTTGAGTCGACAGAACTCCCAGGGTCGACCCGCGGTGATGCCGAACCACCGCCGTCGGGATGTAGAGACATCCCCATCCCGCCATTCTAGCGCGCATTCCGAGTTCGGCGTCATCGGCGTAGGCGAAGAAATCCTCATCGAAGCCGCCAATCTCGTCGAGCATCGCTTTGCGGTACATCGCAGCGCATCCGTCGGGCCAAAGCACCTCTTCGACTTGGTCATACTGGCCCTGGTCCCATTCTCCGCTGCCCCGGCCGCGGTTTTGGCCGTCGAAATAGATCAGGTGACCCGCCTTGTCAATGCGGCGCGGGTCCTCGTAAACAAGGATTTTCGATGCCGCCATGCCGATTTCCGGGCGTCCGTCGAAGGCGGAGAGCAGCGCCGCAAGCCAGCCGGGATCGGCTTCCGCATCGTTGTTGAGGAGGGCGATGAAGGGGGCGCGGGCGCGGGCGATCCCCTGGTTGTTGGCGGCGCAGAAGCCGCGGTTTTCGGCGTTCCGGATGAGGGTCAGGGGAGGGAACCCGGAGCCGAACTCGGTTTCGATGATCTGCGGGCCGCCGTCGGTGGATCCGTTGTCGACCACGATGATCTCGAAGGCCACGTCGCGCTGCTGAGACAGCGACGCCAAGCAGCGGCGGAGGAGGTCCTTGCGGTTGAAGTTGACGACGATGACGGAGGCAGAGATGTTGTCCGGGTGTTTCTGCACGCTGGTCAGTTGCGTCCCGCTTTGAGTATACTGTCCCTATGCTCCATGTAGGTGAACGGCTGAAGGAAGGCCGCCTTGTCCGAGGCGTTTCCCTCAACGAAATCGCCAACAAGACCCGCATCAGCGTCCGGTATCTGGAGGCTCTCGAGAAGGGGGACTGGAAACAGCTGCCGGGGGCCATCTTCGCCCGCAGTTTCGCCAGGCAGTACGCGGACTGCGTCGGCCTGGACATCACACCCTTTGAAGACGAGTTGCGCGAACGATTCGCCAACGAAGAAGTGACTCTTGCCGCTCCGTTCCGGCAGCGGCCCGTGGAACGCGCCCCGATCCGAATGCGGCCGCTGGCGGAAGTGGCGTCGGAGCTCATCGGCGCGTTTGATGAGAGAATATGGCAGCGGATGCCGAAGGCCGTTCTTTCTCTTGGGGCGGTGCTGGCGGTCTGTTCCGTTGTTTACGTGGGCTGGGAGCGCGTCATCCTGAACGGCAAGCCGACGACAGCCAGCCTGATCGCCGGTTCGCCGCTCACGAAACTGCCAGTGGATAAGACGCTGGCCGCGGCCTCCGAGGCGAGCCGGGAGCGCCAAGCCACATCGGCGGCGCATACGTTGAGCGGACAGACCAGCGCAATCGAACTTCAAGTGCCTCCCGGCGACGGCAACAACAAGGCGGTCCGGATCGTGGCGTCGCAGGAGACATGGGTTTCGATCACAGCCAACGGGAAGCCGCTGTTCAAGGGTATCCTTCAGCCGAGCGACGTGCGGCTGATGAAAGGCGTGTCGACGGCCAAGATGGTGATCGGCAACGCGGGCGGGGTGGAGGTGGAAACCGACGGGCGTCCGCTGGGCCCGATCGGGCCTCAGGGACAGGTTCGGGTCCTGTTGATCACCCCGAACGGTCCGAAGGTTGTCCGCACCCAGGACTTGGTGAAGACCGAGCCTGGGGCTGCCGATTCTCAAACCTAAACGGGCTGCGCCTCACAGCGGCGGAATGGGGCCGTTGTGTGGGAGAGGCCGCGGGTGACGGCGCCAGCCGTACAGGCGGGCGGGCCGGGAAGAGTTATAATTCAGCAGAGCGTGTTCAGCCGGCATCACCGCAAGGTTAAGATCCTCTTTGCCCTTGCCGACGTTTTCCTGGTCACCCTCGCCTTTCTGGCCGCCTACGAGGGGCGCTACTGGCTGCCGTTCGAACGGACCTTCTTCCTGAGCGCACCGGTCAAGGCTCTCCTGCTGATCGCGTGCGCGATTGCGTGGCCGCTGATCGGGTTCTGGTTCGGAGTCTACGAAAGGCCGGATTCGGCGCAGCCCCGGGTGATCCTGAGGGACGCGTTCAAACAGTCCGCACTCGGGGTGACGTCGATCATCCTGCTGCAATACTCTCTCCGGCTCGACCTGAGCCGGGGATTTCTCGCTCTGCTCGGCGTGTCGAGCTGGCTTCTGCTTTGTCTGTTCCGGTCCCACGCCGGCGCGGTGATCGGGTGGACGAGGCGGAAGTTCGGGGCCACACAGAACATCCTGATCGTGGGCTTGGGGGAGCGGGGGCAAAAGCTGGCGCGTTCGCTGGAGCGCTCGGGCGCTCATGGAATCAACCTGGCCGGTTTTCTTGATCCGGACGGGACAGGGGCGGAGCCGAGGGAGTGCCAAGGCCGACCTGTCTATGGACTGGACCGGCTTCCGACACTTCTCGAACGGCAGGTGATCGACGAAGTGATTTTCGCCGTCGACAGCGACCGGTTGGCGCGGCTGGAGGAAGTTTTCCTGCTGTGCGACGAGGTCGGAGTGCGCACGCGTCTGGTGCTGGATTTCTTCCCCCACGTCAACAGCGACGTGTACCTGGACCGATTCGAGTCGACTCCTCTGTTGACGTTCGCGGCCGCTCCGCACGACGAGATCACGCTGTTCGCCAAACGGGTTATCGACGTGATTCTGGCCGGCGCCGCGCTGGTGTTGCTCGCCCCGCTGATGGCGGGCGTGGCGCTCGTGATCCGGCTGACGTCTCCCGGGCCGGCCATCTTCCAGCAGGTCCGGTGCGGGCTGAACGGAAGGCGGTTCACGTTCTACAAGTTCCGGTCGATGGTCGAGAACGCTGAGGAGATGAAGGAATCGCTTCAGCATCTCAACCGCAAGGAAGTGGCGTTCAAGATCCCGGACGACCCGCGGCTGACACGGGTGGGGCGCTACCTGCGCCGCTACTCGATCGATGAGTGGCCGCAGCTGTGGAACGTGCTGAGAGGCGACATGTCGCTGGTGGGACCGCGGCCCGCCGTCCCCGAGGAAGTGGAACAATATAAGCGGTGGCAGCGAAGGCGGATGCGGATGCGTCCGGGCCTGACGTGCCTGTGGGCGCTCGAAGGCCGAGACGGGCTGGACTTTGAAACGTGGATGAAAAAAGACATGGAATACATCGATAACTGGTCTCTCGGCCTGGACTGGAAGATCATCATGCGCACGATCCCGCGGGTGCTTTCGGGGAAAGGGGCACATTAGTTCATGCATCTGGTTCCAACCCAGGAGGAAGTGCTGGCCCTGCTGAGGCAGACGGGGGCCTTGCGGGAGGGGCTGTTCGAGTATCCCAACGGCCGGATTGCCAACCACCACCTGCAAATGCCGCTGGCGTTCCGAAACTACCAGGTGATGCGGACACTCAGCGTGGGACTGAGCCGGCGGGTGAGGGCAAACGCGGAGATCCGGGCGGTGATTCCCGATCTGTCCGTGGTGGCGCCGGCGACGGGCGGACTACCGGTCGCCTTCGGGCTGTGCGAGGCGCTGCGGGCGCGGCGCGTCTACTGGGCCGAGCGCGAGAATGAGAACGAGCCGCTGCGCTTCCGCCAGTTTCTCGAGCAGGAGCGGAGCGAGAAGGTGCTGCTGTGCGACGACATTCTTCGCAGCGGGCGCAAGCTCAAGGAGTTGAAGAATCTTTGCGCCGCCAACGGGGTGGAAGTGGTCGGACTGGCGGTGGTGGTCTTCCAGCCGAACCCCGACATGGAGGACCTGGGCGACGTGCCGCTCTTCTACCTTGCGAAGCTGAATTCGCTGTTCAAATCGGCCGCGGATACCTTCGCCGGATTCAAGCCCGGCCAAGTGCCGATCAAGATCTGGGTCTGACAGGGACGCTCTTCATGCACCGGGCGAGCGTCTGGGTTTTCTGCGTCGCAACGGTTGCGGCCACGGCTGAGAAAGTGGAGTTCCGCGCCGGAGTCGCGCGCGCCGACATTACGCCGGCCGAGCCGATCCGGATGGCTGGTTACGCGTCGCGGACGCATTCTTCGACCGGGGTGTCGACACGCCTGTTCGTCAAGGCTCTGGCGCTCGAAGACGCCAAGAAGAACAGGATTGTGATTCTTACGACGGACCTGCTCGGACTGCCACGCGCCTTCACGGAAGAAGCCGGCGCGAGGATCGAGAAACAGTTTGGACTGCGGCGGGCGCAAATTGTGTTCAACTCCTCGCACACACACTCGGGTCCAGTGCTGCGTCCGAACATGCGGGAGATGTACGATCTGACGGACGCCGAATGGTCGGTGATCGAGCGGAATTCCCGAAGGATCGTCGATGCGCTGGTCACCGTCGCCGGCGCAGCCTTGGGTGACCTGGCGCCGGCGACGATCTCTTTTGGACAAGGCAAGGCCGGCTTCGCGGTGAACCGGAGGGAGTTCACGCGGAACGGCGTCGTGCTGGGAGTAAACCCGAAGGGACCGGTCGATCATTCCGTGCCCGTCATCCATGTCCGGGGAGCCGACGGCGCCACCCGCGCGATTCTGTTCGGATACGCCTGCCACAATACGACTCTCGGAGCGGACTTCTACGAGATTGACGGCGACTATGCCGGCTATGCTCAACAGGAACTCGAAAGCCGTTATAAGGGCTCAGCGGCCCTCTTCGTGGCGCTGTGCGGCGGCGACCAGAACCCCCGGCCCCGTGAGAGCAAGGAGCACGCGATCCGGCACGGGCGGGACTTGGCGGATGCGGTCGCATCGGTAGTGGCCGGGCCCGGGCGGCCATTGCACGGGCGGTTCCGGGTTGCGCTGCAAATGGTAGACTTGCCGCTGCTTTTTCACGACAGGGAGACGTTTGAGAAGGAGTTGAAGGACACGAACGTCTACCGTACACGCCGCGCCCGGGCGATATTGAAACTCTATGACGAGCGGCGCCCGCCCCGGAGCGTCCCGTACCCCGTCCAAGCGCTCGGCCTGGGCAAAGGGCTGACGCTTATCGCGCTAGGGGGCGAAGTGGTGGTCGACTATGCGTTGCGCGCCAAGCGGGAGTTCGGCCACAAGGGGGACGTGATCGTCGCCGCCTATTCGAACGACGTGATGTGTTACATTCCTTCGCTTCGCGTGCTTCGGGAGGGCGGCTACGAAGCCGACACGAGCATGATCTTTTACGGCATGCCGTCGAAGTTCACGGACGAAGTAGAGGAGTTGATTTTCACAACGCTACGGAAGGTAATGGCTCGCGTTCGATAGGGGAGGCGGGGCGTGGGGCGAGCCTCGCGTAGACGCACAGGTCAAGCCATGCGCCACCCGCCCACTGCGCCTCCCGCAGCACGCCTTCGAGTTGAAATCCGAGCCGCTCAGGAATCGCGCAACTGCGGCGGTTTCCGGTGGCGCAGCGAATTTCGATCCGGTGGAGCCGGTAATGGTCGAAGGCGATGCCGATCACCGCTCGGCAGGCGGCGGTGACGAGGCCCCGGCCTTCGAAGGCGGAGTCGATCCAGTAGCCGAGCGAGGAGGATTGATTGTGCCGGTCGATCGGGTGAAGTCCGATGGCGCCAGCCAGTTCGCGGTCTACCCAAATGCCCGCATGGAAGCCGAGTCCGGCGGCCCATTGACCGGTTGCCTTCTGGATGAAGACGCGGGTGTCGTCCTCTGAGCGTGTGAGGTCTACCCAGGGCAGGTAGGTCCGCAGGCGGTCACGGTTGCGTTCGACCAGCCGGTGCAGCCGGGGAGCGTCGAGAGGTTCAAACAGGCGCAGCTCAGAGGATGGGGCAACCGGGCATGGGAACATAACATAAGTCTATATGATTCTATCGGTTAGATGCTGACCAGAACACGGGTAGCGCGACTGGGGGGCAACCCGACGGGATGTTCCCCACTTACGCGGCCTGAATCCTCCCAATGCACATGGCCAAGGCACCACAAACATGGGCTTGTGGTAGCCTTGGTACTAGTCTAAAGTCGAAAAAGTGTTGTACCGATGGTCAGGAATGACTCTCTACGGTCACTTGGGGGGCGAACTTTCGCTCGGGCGTGATCAGTGGGCTGAGTTACTGCGACTGGCCCGGAGCATGGGGTGGAAGCCGGGAGGAACGCTGCGGCCGCCCGTCAATTTTGACGGTCCGGACCGGGAATGGAGCGGGGAATACGATCCGCCCGAAGGGCAGACGGTGACGCGGAGCGATTCGGCGGCGCTGGCGGCGGCGTTGGAGCGGGTGCGAAGCAAGGCGAAGACGTTCACGGAGGCAGACCGCAAGCGGTACATCCGTTTCTTTGCGTCGGGGCCGTTCGTGGTGGCGCAGCCGTTCGGGCTGAGTGCCGACATCGCGAACCTGGAGATGGCGCTGCGCGGGGCGCACGAACCGGTACAGCCGTCGATGGAGCCGATCCGGCCGGAGGCGGGCGAAGACGGGGGCAGTTCCACGCCCGCCACGAAGTCGCGGCCGGCGCAGGTAAGAAACCGCATCTGAGTACGAGCCGAACGCAGCGGATCTCCGCGGGCGAACCGATTGCGACCGTGTCAGGCAACAGGACGTTCTTCAGCGGTTCTTATACGCCTGGCGGGCTTCGAGAATCTGGCGCGCGTGTGCCTCCGCATGCTCCGTGTAGATGCGGAGCAGGTCTTTGAGCGTCAGAGGGCCCCGTTCGGTGTGATGCCCGCTCCGGGCAAAGGTTTCTTCGGGAAGATCTTTGAGCAGTTCGTAATTGTCGGCCCGGGTTCTCCGGAACGACTCCAGGATCTGCGCGATGCGCCGTGTGGAGCTGTTCAGCCGCGCGCACCACGCTTTTTCGTCGTAGGCGGTCAAAGTCGGGTTTTCTTCGGCGATGACCTGACGAAAACGCATGGCGCCGACGTACTCGGCGTCCGCCAGGTGCGCTGCGATCTGCCGAGGCGTCCACTTTCCCGGCCCCGGCGAGAAGTCGAGTTCGGGGTTTGCCGCTCCCGTCGTCGCCATCGAAAGCAGTTCGGCGCCGCGCCGGAACCGCTCGAGCAGATCGAGAATCTCCCCCATCTCAGTAATAGTCGGCGCAGCTCATGTAATAGCCGCACTCGTCGCAGACCAGTTTGCACCTATGTTCGGTGAGGCGCCGCGAGCAGGCGGGACAGAACAGAATCGGATCGAGTTGCGCCTCCCCCGGGTCCGGGTGGGATGTTTCGGCGCCGGTTTGGGGTTGTGGATGCAAGTTCAATTATACTTGGGCTAGCGAACCAGGAACCACTCATGCAGAAGAAACTGGCCCTGCTGTTGATCATGGCGGCTGCCGCCGGGACCCCGCAACGCCGCCAGCCGGACCCGCTGGCGCGCCGGCCCTCGCGGGGCCTGCGCGGCGGCGTCGCGGCGGGCACGGATCATGGCACCGAAGTCGGGCTGCGCATTTTCCACCAGGGTGGCAACGCCATTGACGCGGGCGTGGCCATGACGCTGGCCGGGGCGGTGGCCGAATACTCCCACTTCGGTTTCGGCGGGGAGGCTCCGGTCCTGATCCGCACGCGCGAGGGCAGGATCTACTCGATCGCCGGCGTGGGCACCATGCCCCGAAAGGCGACGGCGGAGTTTTTCCGGCAGCGGAGGATGCAGCCGGGGGAGATCTTCGCCGATTCGATCGAGCGCGGCGGGCTGAAAGGGATGGTCCCGGTGGCCGGCCTGATGCCGGCCCTTGTTCCCGGCATGGTCGACGCGGTGCTGGTCGCCTTGAAGGAGTTCGGGACGAAGTCCTTCGCCGAGGTCGTGCAGCCGGCGCTCGAGCTGGCCGACGGCATGCCACTGGACGAGATGCGGGCGGGGTCGATCGCGCGATCGCGAAAATTCTTTGAGATCTGGCCGACGTCGATGAAGGTGTTCATGCCGGAGAACCGGATCCAGTATCCGGGAGAGATTTTCCGGCAGCCGGATCTGGCGCGAACCATCCGGCGGATGGTGGAGGCGGAGAAGAAGGCGCGGGCCGCGGGCATGTCGCGGCAGGGGGGCATCGAGGCCGTCCGCAACTACTTTTACCGTGGCGAAGTGGCCCGGAAGATCGATCAGTTCGTCCGCGAGCACCACGGCCTGTTGACCTATGAAGACATGGCGGCGTTCCGCCTTCAGCCGGAGGAGGCCGTCACGACGAAGTACCGCGACGTCGAGGTGCACAAGCCTGGATTCTGGAGTCAGGGTCCGGTGCTGTTGCAGGCCTTGAACATACTCGAAGGCTACGACCTGAAGTCGCTCCGCTTCAACTCGGCCGAGTACCTCCACCGCCTGGTTGAAACAATGAAGCTGGCCTACGCCGATCGTGACACTTACTATGGCGACCCGCTGCTGGCCAAGGTTCCCGCCGAGAGGCTGCTCTCCAAGGAGTACGCCGCCGAGCGGCGCTCCCTGGTCGGCTCCCGGGGTTCGCTCGATTTCCGGCCGGGCCAGATCGCCGGTTCCCCGTACCGCCATCCCGCAGACAGCGAGCTGGTGCAGCTTCGCATCGACGACGCCCTGATGGCCCGCGACACGACCTGCGTCAGCGCCGTAGACAAGGACGGCGCGATGTTCGTGGCCACACCGTCCGGGGCGTGGCTGCCGTCGGTCATCGCCGGCGACACGGGGATTCCGCTCACGCAACGCGCCCAGAGCTTTCTGCTGGTGCCTGGCCACCCGAACGAACTTTCCGGAGGGAAGCGTCCGCGCGTCACGCTGAGCCCGACGTTAGTGACGCGCAACGGCAGGCCGTTGCTGGCGATGTCGACTCCCGGGGGCGACAACCAGGACCAGGCGCTGCTCCAGCTGCTGCTCAACACCGTCGAGTTCGGCATGGACGCCGAGGAGGCCGTGGAGGCGCCGCGGTTTCAGACACGCCACCTGGTGTCCAGTTTCGACAATCACGCGATGGGGCGCGGCGAACTCCTTCTCGACGACCGCATCCCGGCTTCGGTGATCGCCGAGATGAGTTCGCGAGGGCACAAAGTATCCTCCCGGAGCAAGTGGGCCAGCGGGTCCTCGCCAGTGATCATCCGCGTACTCGACAATGGAGTGATCGAGGCAGCGGCGGATCCGTATGGATTCCGCGCGGCCGCCGGCGCATGGTGAGAACGCCGGTTCGCCATCCTGACGGAATGGAAAACCTTTGGCTGTTTGAACCCCACGAGCAGAACCCGCCGGACCGTCCCGGTTTCGCCGCGGCGCTGGCGGCCAAAGTGAAGCAGGCCGCGGAGAAAGGCGTCTACTTCGGAACCAGCTCCTGGAAGTATGAAGGCTGGATTGGCCAGATTTACACGCCGTCACGCTATCAAACGCGGGGAAAGTTCAGCCGCCGGAAGTTTGAGGAAACCTGCCTCGCCGAATACGCCGCCGTCTTTCCGGTTGTCTGCGGCGATTTTTCGTTCTACCAGTTTCCGGCGCCGGATTACTGGAGCAGGCTGTTCGCGTCCGCTCCTCCACCACTCGAGTTCGCGTTCAAGGTCCCCGAAGAGATCACAGTGCGCACGTGGCCGTCCCATGCCCGCTACGGTCCCCGCGCCGGCATGGAAAACGACGCTTTTCTGAATGCGGAGCTGTTCTCGCGCCTCTTCCTGGAGCCGCTGGGGCCGTTCCGGTCCCGCGTGGCCGTTCTGATTTTCGAATTCGGCGCGTTTCCGCGAAGCGTCTACGCCCACGAGGAGGAGTTCGCCGGCGATCTCGACCGATTTCTGTCGCAGCTCGATCCGGGCTGGCGCTACGCGGTGGAGATTCGAAATCCGGAGTTCCTCGGGAGCGCCTATCTTGCCTGCCTGCGGCGGCACGGTGTTGCGCACGTGCTCAACGCCTGGACGCGGATGCCGGAACTGGGATCCCAGATGCAGGCGCCGGGGATCGAAACGGCCGACTTTGTGGTGACGCGGGCCCTGCTCCGGTTCGGGCGCAGCTACGAGGACGCGGTGGCGAGGTTTCAGCCCTATAGCCAGGTGCAGGACCCGAATCCGGCCGCCCGGTCGGCGCTCCGCGTCATCGCGCGGCGCGCCATCGCGTCCAAACGGCGGGCCTATCTGTTTGTCAACAATCGCCTGGAAGGCAACGCCCCCGGAACCATCGACGCGGTGCTGGGCGAGGACGATTTCGGGAGCGGCGATTGAAAGAAAAGCGGGCCACATCCCTGATCTTCGCGATCATGGTGCTGGACCTCCTGGGCGCGGGAATTCTGCTTCCGATTCTGCCGTACTACGTCCGGGCCTATCGCACCGACGCGCTGACGGTTGGATTGTTGTCGCTGGCGTTCTCGGCCGCTCAGTTTCTGTCGAGCCCGGCGCTTGGGGCCGTTTCGGATCGCATCGGCCGGCGTCCGGTCCTGCTGTGGAGTATCTTCGGATCGGCCGCCGGCTACTTTCTGTTTGGACTGGCGGGGTCGCTGTGGATGCTGTTTGCGGCCCGCCTGCTCGACGGCGTCACCGGCGGCAACATCTCCACGGCACAGGCGTACCTGGCGGACATTTCGGCGCCAGGTGACCGCGCGAGGAACTTTGGTCTCGTCGGAGCGGCCTGGGGCATTGGGTTTGTCGCGGGTCCCGCGCTGGGAGGAGCGCTGGCGGGTTTTGGACTGGCCGCCCCCGCTTTCGGAGCGGGAGTGTGCTCGCTGCTGACCTTCGCCGCGGCGTACCTGTTTTTGCCCGAGTCGCTTCCTTCGGCGCGGCGCGCGCAGTCAGGCGTCACGCTGGCCGCCGTCAATCCCTTTCGGCAACTGGCATGGGGCATCCGCCACGCGTCGCTGGCGCCCGTGCTGGCCGCAGTCTTTCTGTTTCACTTCCCGATGGCCGGGCTCCAGAGCAACTTTTCGCTGTTCACGCTCGAGAAGTTCGCCTTCACTCCGTCGGACAACGCCTGGGCGTTCGTGTTTCTAGGCGTCATGGTGTCCCTTCTTCAGGGACTGATTCTGCGCCGGTTCGTCAAGGACTTCGGCAAGACCGCCTACCTATACCTGGGCCTATGGATCATGGCGGCGGGCTACGTGGTGCTGGCGTTCTCTCCGAACGTGGCAATCCTCTATGTATCGATGGTGTTGACCGCGCTGGGAAGTTCGCTTGCGGCTCCCACGCTGACGGCGCTCGTATCCCAATGCGTTCCGGAGGATCAGCAAGGCGCCGCGCTCGGCGTCAACCAGTCCGTGCTCAGTCTCACGCGCGTGGCGGGACCCGTTTGGGCGGGGTGGCTGTTCGACGTCTGGGGTCCGCCGGCGCCCTACTGGACAGCGGTCTTTTGGCTTGGGTGCGCGTTACTGTTGATTTCCGCCCGGCGCGGGAGGTGACGGTTCCGCCTCCCTGGCGCGCCGCTCGGCCAACACCTGAAGGGCGCGACGAGCCGAATCCCGCACCGACGGGTCGTTGCTCCGCGCCGCTTTCTCAAGGTGAGGAATCGCTTCGATCCGGCCCGCGGCGGACAGCGCGACGGCCAGGCTCAGGTGCGCCTCGGCGAGGTTCGGATCGGCGGCGAGGGCGCGGCGGAAGTATTGAATCGCGGCCGCCGCGTCGCCGCGGGCCCCGGCCAGGTTGCCGAGCTGATGGAACGCGGCGGCAAGGTTCGGATCAAGCCGGGTGGCCGCCAGCAACTCCCGTTCCGCGCCGGCGTATTCGTGCTGGCGGACGAGAAAGGCGCCGTAGTAGAGGCGGACTTCGGCCAAGTCCGGATCGAGACGGACGGCGCGGCGCAAATGGCGGCGAGCGCCCTCGGTATCGCCGCGGATCGACAGCAGGTTCCCCAGCCGCCCGTGGGCCAAGGCATGGTCAGGCTGCAACAGGACGGCTTCGCGCAGCGCTTGAATCGCTCCCGACATGTCGCGCAGTTGCTCGTAGGACAGCGCCAGTTGCAACCGGGGCGCCGGCTGGTCAGGATCAGCCGCGATGGCGGCCCGCGCTGATTCAGCGCCTTCCCTTGTCTGCCCCATCAGGATGTGGACCTCGGCGCGAACCGTCAGGGTCTGCCAGTCTTCCGGGGAGTCGCGCAGGAGCGCCAGCGCCGCCGCAAGATCGCCTTTACGAACGAATTCGCCGGCGCGTTCCGCCGCGCCGGGCTCGCGCTGAGGCGGTCTCCACGGCTGAGGCTCACGGCCGGCCACGGACCGCCGGATGAAATGATCGACGGCGAAGGCTCCTGGAATCCCCGCCAACTCACGCTTCGGCATGTGGCAATCCAGACAATCGCCGGGAGGTTTGTGCGCCTGCCGGTGGCAGCCGACGCACTGGTCCCGCGCGCGCGTAACTGTCCGCTGCGGGGCCTCGCCGTGAGGGTCGTGGCAGCTCACGCAGGCAAGCGACCCGCTGACAGTGAAGCAGCGGGACAAGGCGAGCCGGTCTCCCGCCGAGTTGAGATCGAGGCCGCCGCGCCCGCTTTCGCTTCCATGGCCGGCCCCGGAATGGCACCCGATGCAGGATTTGGTTCCGTCGAGGCGGGGGAGCTTCAGCCTTGCGTTGGCTTGCCGGGCCGTCCGGACGTGCGCGGCGGCGGGGCCATGGCAGGTTTGACAGCCGATGGGCTCCGCTTGGGTCGGGCCGCGGTCGTGCGAGCCGGAATGGCACGGGACGCAGGTGGTCGCGGCGGGGGCGCGGAAATCCGGGTGGCGGGCGGTGTCGTAGCCGGGCGCCATCCACCAGTGGCCTGGCCGTTGCGCGTACCACGCCACCGGGAGCACCTTGGGGCCGGCCGGAGTTCGCCGCAGGAACGAGCGGACGCGGCGGCCCGAGCCGACCGAGAAGTCGATGGAGCCCGTCCATACCGCGTCCGGTTCGGCCGCATCGGAAGTATCGCGGCGCGTCACCAATCCGCTGCCGTCAATCGCCTCCACCGTGTAGATTCGTTCCGAAGGGCGGTGATCGACGCGTCCGGCAGGTTCCCGCCACGCGCCGGGAGGCAACGTCCGGAAGGACCGCACCTTGGCCGAGCCGGCGAAGGTCCTGGCGATGGCGGCGTGGCAGCCGCCGCAGGAGGTTTCCACCGCCCATGGACTCTCCGCGGTCCGGCGGGAGTTCGTACGGACAACCCAGCAGGCGCCGGCGGCGGCTAACAAAAGGCCCACCGCGCCCATCGCAATCCATCCTCCGGGTCTCCTCACGAACTCTAGTTTATCCTTCGCCGGCGGGGAGCATATCAGGCTGTAAGATCAAGGAATGACGAACAGGCTGCGCGACCTGCCGGCCGTACACGAGGTCCTGTCCGCCCTGGACGATCTGGCGCCGCGGTTCCCGCGCGAACTCATGGTCCGCCACATACGCGCGGCGCTGGACGCGGCGCGTGTTGTTTTGCGAGCGTCTGACGAGGAGCCAGTCCCCGATGTGTCCGCGATCGCCCGCCGATCGCTCGAGGCGCTCGAAGAGCCCTCGCTGCGCCGCGTCATCAACGCCACGGGCGTTATTCTCCACACCAATCTCGGCCGCGCCCCGTTGCCTGGCAGGGGATACTGCAATCTCGAGTACGACCTGGCGGCGGGCCGGCGAGGCAAGCGCGACGTCCACGTGTCGCGGCTGATCGAAGAGCTGGTGGGCGCGCCGGGAATCGCGGTCAACAACAACGCCGCGGCGGTGTTCCTCGCCCTCAACGAGATCGCGGCCGGCGGAGAGGTTATCGTCTCGCGCGGTGAACTGATCGAGATAGGGGACGGCTTTCGGATACCGGACATCATGCAGCGTTCCGGCGCGGTTCTGCGTGAAGTAGGAACCACCAACCGGACGAGGATCGAGGACTACCGGTCCGCACTCAGCGAGAGGACACGGATGCTGATGATCGTCCATCGCTCGAACTTCCGCATCGAGGGCTTCACCGCGAAGCCGGCGCGGCGGGACCTGGCTGAACTGGCCCGCGAGGCTGGATTGCCACTCTACGAGGACCTCGGAAGCGGCTGCCTGGCCGACCTGGGCGACTACGGAGTCGACGAACCGCGCCCGGCGGATTCGATCGCCGAAGGAGTGTCGCTGGTGTCGTTCAGCGGCGACAAGCTTCTAGGCGGGCCTCAGGCGGGAATCCTTGCCGGCGATGCTGAGCTTGTGGCGCGCCTGCGCCGCAACCCGATGTTTCGGGCCCTGCGGCTGGACAAGCTGATCCTCGAAGCACTGGAGACGACGTTGCGCAATACGCTGTTGGAACGGTGGGACGCGATCCCCGCGTTGGCCATGATCCGCCAGAGCGGCGAAGCGCTGCGCCGCCGGGCTCTCGATTTCCTCACGCGCCTGGGCGGGGGTGAACTCGTCCGCGGTGAATCGCTGGCCGGCGGGGGCTCGACGCCGGAGCAGCCGCTGCCGGGATGGCTGATCGCGGTGAAGCCCGCTTCGGCCGCCGCGTTTGAACGCCGCCTCCGCACGGCGGATCCTCCTGTGGTGGCGCGGGTCGAGGACGACCGTGTTCTCATCGATCTCCGCACGGTATTGCCGGAGGAGGAACCGGCGCTGCTGGCGGCGCTGGCGCGGGCCGCGAGCAAGTAGGATCGGCCGGGCTGGCTACCGCTTGCGGACGGTGTCCCGCGGAAAATCGGCCGGCGGCTTCAACGTGACTTTGCCGGTTGCGGCCCACTCGACTCCCCGTTGCAGCGTGGCGGCGAAACCCGCGCAACGCATGGCCTCCACGTCGTGCCCCAGGGTCGTGTGGAAAACGCGCCCCTTGCCGTAGGACACGGTGAACAGCATCGGTTCGTGATCGCCGGTCCCGCCGGTAGCGGGATCCGAGTAGGCGGTCGAGAGCAGCGTGATGTCGCTGGCCGGGCCGCGGAGGCTGTCGTACAGTTCGTCCTCGGCATGCATCCAGCGCGAGGGCAGCCCTTTCGTGATGGGATGACGCGTATTCCTGTTGATCACTTGGAAGGCGTGACGCCGGCCATGATGTCCTCCCCTGCCGGGACGCGTGTCGAGAACCAGCCTACCGTCCCGGAACTTGGCGTACGGGCCGTCCTTCTCGTTGCGATCGCCCCAGCCTCCGAGCGCGATCATCCGGTTGTATTCGGGCCATTCCGGAAACGAATTGTTGGCAGCGTGGACCGGGACAAATCCCCCGCCGGACCTCACGAACGCTTCAAAGCGCCGCTTCGTCTCCTGGCTCCAAGGCTCGCCGTTGTAGTTCGAAACGACCACCTTGAACGCCGCGAAGTCGGGCCGGAAGGACGCCATATCACCGCCCTTCGGCGGCGTAGTAGCGACCTCCACCGAAAACAGTCCGGTCTCCTCGAGGATCCTGCGAATGACCGGCGTGGTCTCCATCCACTTGTGGTTGTTCTGCCCGTCAACGAGCAGCACACGGATCCTTTCCGCGCCGGGGGCTGCCGCGGCCAGCGAGAGCACGAGGAGAGCGTGTCGAAGCATTGTCATTGAGAATTGTGGCAGAAATCGCACCCGTTGCCGGCCTTGTGACGGGCGTGGCACTGCATGCAGCTGTACATGTTGGTCGGCTTCTCCTTGAACAACACCTCTCTGTCGGCCACTGGTCCGTGGCAGGTGTCGCAGGAAAAGCCGGCGTCCTTGACGTGCGAGGCGTGCGAAAACCAGACATAGTCCGGGAGTTGATAGATGCGAGCCCAAGGCACGGGATCCTTCGCCTTGGCGAGCGCGGCCAGTTTCTGGATGTGCGGACTTTCCTTCCTGATGGCGACGTGGCACGCCATGCAGGTCGACTCCTTGGGCAGACCCGCCTGAAACCCCGGATCTTTGATCGGATGGCAGTCGACGCATTTCAGGCCGGTGGCGACATGCTTTTTGTGGTCGAACGGGATCGGCTGTTCCGGTGGCGCTTTCGGCAGCTGCTCCTCCACCTGCGGCGGCGCCGGTTTCTGCGCCCACAGCGCCAGCACGGCGGCGGCTACGATGACGACGGATGCCCTGCTCATAGCGAAAATGCCACGATCTCGTCGCTGGCTTTCGAGCCGTCTTTTCCTCCACCGGCCGCGATCACGACGTACTGCCGGCCGCCGGCCTCGTAGGTGCAGGGCGTGGCGAATCCGCCCTGGTTCAGTTTGTGCTCCCACAACACCGCGCCGGTGTCAGAGTCAAAAGCGCGAATCATCTTGTCGAAGGTGCCGGCCTTGATCACCAGGCCGCCGGCTGTGCAGATGGCGCCGCCGTGTGATGGCGTCCCGGTTTTCGGAATCCCCCGCCGGGTCAACTCCGGAAACTCTCCGTTGACCACGCGCCACCGGAAATCTCCCTTGTCCATGTCGACGGCAGTCATGTGACCCCAGGGCGGCCGGATCGCAGGGTAGCCCTCGGGGTCGGTGACCGGCGCGCGGTCGACAAGGGCGTACCGGAATCCGTCGTTCGGATCGGCGTCCTTGAGGATCACGCGATTGGTCCACTCGTCAGAGCCCACAAACGCGAGGTTTCGTTCGGGGTCGTAGGCGAGCCCGCCCCACAACGGGCCTCCGCGAAAGCCGGGATGGATTAGCGTGCCGGACTTGCGCAGCGGCGTAAACAGCGCGCCGGCGCTCGCCTTATCCCAGATCGCGCTCACGTATTTGTGCGCTTCCGGGGAAATGTCGGTGATGTCTTCCTTGCGGAAGCCCTGGCGAGAGAGAGGGGGAGGCTTGACGGGCATCGGCTGGGTCGGCCACAGCTCCTCGCCGTCGATGTCGGCTTTCGGGACGGGGCGTTCCTCGATCTCGAACACCGGCCTGCCGGTTGCGCGCTCGAACACGAACAGGAAGCCCTGCTTGGTGACCTGCGCCACGACGTCCAGCGGCTTGCCGTCTTTGCGGATCGTCAACAGCGCTGGTTGGGCGGGGAGATCGTAGTCCCAGGTGTCGTGGTGAACGGTCTGGAAGTGCCAGACTCGTTCTCCGGTGCGGGCGTTCAAGGCGAGCACGCAATTGCCGAACAGGTTGGCGCCTTTGCGGTCGCCGCCGTAGAAATCGAACGACGGCGAGCCGATCCCGGCGAACACGATTCCCCGCCTGAGGTCGACGCTCATCCCGGCCCAACAGTTGGTGCCGCCGGCGCGCTTCCAGGAGTCGCCTTCCCAGGTATCGTGGCCGAACTCGCCGGGCTTCGGAATCGTGTGGAAGATCCAGCGGCGTTTGCCGGTGCGCGCGTCATAGCCGCGAATATGTCCCGGAGCCTCCGGATACGGACCCTCGCCGCCTCCCCCGCCGGTGATGACGAGATCGTCGAACACCACAGGGGGCGACGTATGCTTGAAGGACAGGCCGGTCATGTCGTGGTCGAAGTTTTCCTTGAGGTCCACGACGCCGGCCGAACCGAATTTTCGGTCCAGTTCTCCGGTGACGGCGTCGATCGAGTAGAGCATGTCCTGCACGGTGGCGAAGATGCGCTTGTCGTTGCCCTGCCGCCAGAAAGTAACGCCACGATTCACGCCGGGGGACCTCCGGGAGCGGCTGTTCTTCAAGGGATCGAAGGTCCACTTTGTTTCACCTGTGCGCGGGTCGAGGGCCCTGACTTTGAGCTGGCAAGTTGTCAGGTACATGACACCGTCCACGACGATCGGGGTACACTCGATCGCGGTCGCCGGGCGCTCCATCGCGTCGCCGGTCCGATGGACCCAGGCGACGCGCAGCCGGGAGACATTCGTCCGGTTGATCCGTTTCAGAGGAGAGTAGCGGCTGGCGCCGTCATCGCCGCCATAGACGCGCCATTCGCTTCCGGGGGAGGGGGTCTTGGAGGAGGCCGCGGCCGCCGCGGCGGTCTGAAGGAAGAGTCTTCGTCGCATCAAAGAGGAAAGACCAGTATATCGCCCGCCGATTCAGCGGCCGGGACGGAGGATCTCGCCCCAGGCGACGTGCAGAGCCTCGAGCGAACCGTCATGACTACGCGAGGCGCGCACAAACACGCGGGTGTAGACAGGAAGGCCGGACGGTTCGACCAGGCGGCCCATGTCGCTGAACATCGTGTCGCTCCGGATCGTGAAGGAGCGCTCGCCCTGGCCCCGGACGCGCACCGTCAGATGCTTGTCATCGACCGCGCTGACCACGCCGGAATAGGTGAGGCTTCCCCGCAGCCAGAGGGTATCAAGGTACGAGCGGGCGTAGAGCGGCAGGCGGAATCCGTTGGCCGGCGAGGGAGGGAGGCGGCGGAACTCCCCTTGCCGGATGTACAGCGTCTGGACGCTGCACCGGTTCTCGCCTTCCCGGAAGTCCCCGATGATCTCGACGGCATCGCCGATCCGGACGCCGTGCGGATGAATGCGAATGCCGGCGCGCATCAGGTGGCTGGCGGGCAGAACGCGGCACCGTGTAACGCGGTGGTCTTCGCTCCGGACGGCCAGTTCGCCGGCCAGGCCCCGGACCTGCCACTCAATCAGTTCGCCCTTGAGGATCCGCACGGGAGGCTGTTCCTGGCCGAAGAGCGCAACGACAGCGGCCAAAGAGAGGAGGAACCAACACATCATGCCGGTGACAACAGATCCAGTATACGCCCGCGAGGGACCGGCGCCGGTTCGCCGTCTAGTCGGAGAGAATCCCGTAGTAGCGCGCCATCCAGTAAGGAAGCAGATAGTCGATCCCCGGCCCTTCAATCAGCCCCGGTCCGCCCCCGGAAAGCTGGAACGGACTCCGCTGCCACAAGAAATCCGTTCTCACGCGGAGGGGCACGGGCAGAGGATCGCAAGCGCGGTTCTCGCCACAAGCGGCGAACTCCGCCCGGCGATCGACCCAAAGATCCCGCCGCGGCCGCGTCAGCCATTCTTCCAGCATGCGGACGACGCCTGCGTCGCGGGCCGCGTCAGGTCCTCTCACGGCGCGGTCGATCAGGTCGAAGAAGGCGTTCCCATGGCCGTCGAGCGTGTTGCGGAGGACGGCGAACGATCGGTCGTAGTTGCGCTTCACGAAGCCGCTATCGCCGCCCGTGAGCAGTCCGTAGAAGGTGATGTGATCGAGGTTAAACTTGAAGTACGATTCGTGGGGTTCCATCACCTCGGCCGCGATCGGGAGGACGGTGGCGCCGGAGGAGAACGCCGCCCGCCAGGAGTAGTCCGAACCGAAGCGCCCCTCGTTGGCGCGTCGGCCCAGCTTGAGGAGCATCAGTTGCTGGTCCGCCCGAAGCGCGAAGGAGGTGCTTACCTCTCCGTCCGGCATCACGACGGCCCAGTTGTGGGCGCGGAGGTTATCGAGCATCCGGGTGGCGAGGCCGCGCGCGGCGTCGCGCACCTGCGGATCGTCGACCAGGTTCCAGACGGCGGTAAGGCCGAAGAAGACTCCGAGGTACTGGTCGCGCGACGTATTTCCCACCCAGACCCAGACGGCCCCGTCCAGCATCCGGTGGTGGAATCCGTGATGCTGTTCTTCGCCGAGCAGCGCGGCGGCATGCGGAGAATCCGCCGGCACAGCGCAACGGGCGAGCAGGCCCGTCCCGGTGACATCGACAAGCAGCTGGATCCCTTCCAAGCCGACTCGGACGCCGTTGAGGGAATCGGGAGATTTCCGGACGGCATAGCGGTAGGCCTCAGCCGCCAGGTAGTGGCCTGTCCAGATCGCCGAATCTCCGCAGCGGGTATAGCCGACGATCTCCGTGCTGTCGTAGCCGCGGAAAACCGGGTCGAGAATCGCCCCGTAGGGAAGATGGCGGGAGCGCAAGTCGGCGAGAATTCTTGCCGCGTCCGCCTCGGCGGCGGAAACGGCAGCCACGGACAGGGCGAACGCCAACCAGAATCGCACCATTCACCTCCGCCATCCCCTATTATAGCTTCGAGGGTCCCCAGGCCATGCCCGCCGGAACGCCGAAGCGAGATCGAGCCCGCCGGGCGCGTGGCAGGAGTGCCCGCTCCGCCGTGGACGGAGGCCGCCTGTGACGCCGCTGCTATCCGCCGCGTGGCTGTGGATCGCTTCGCCGCATTTCGAACTCGTCACCGACGCCGGCGAGAAGAAAGGCCGGCAGCTGATCGCTCGAATGGAACAAATCCGAGCCGTATTCAGCGAATCGATCGGAGGGCGATCGCAGCCTCTGCCGGTGCGCCTGTTTCTGTTCCGTTCGGAACGGGAGTTTCGCGATTACCGGCCGTCGTCGGCGACGCGCGGCTTCTTCCAAAGCGGCCCCGAGCGGGATCACATCGTCATCCTCGACGCCGGCGAAGAAACCGACCGGGTGGCGTTTCATGAGTACGTCCACCTCGTGATGAACCACTCCACGGCAGCGCTGCCGTTGTGGCTCGAAGAGGGAACGGCGGAGTTCTATTCGACGCTTTCGTGGAGGGATGGCCGCCTGAGTGTCGGTTCGCCGATCGGCAACCACGTTCGCGTGCTGCTGTCCCAGAGTTGGCTGACCGCGGCGCAACTGGAGGCTGTCACGCGGTCGGCCGGCGTGTACAACGAGGCCAGCCGCGCCGGACTGTTCTACGCCCAGAGCTGGGCGCTGGCTCATATGCTCAATATGGGCGCAACCTACGGGAAGCACATGCCGCGATTCGCCGAACTGCTGGACCAGGCGACACCGGCGCCGCTGGCTTTTGAGCAGGCGTTCGGGCGCCCGTTCGAGGTTGCCGTCTCGGAGTTGCGCGGATACGTGAAGGAGGGTTCATTCCGCGTCGCCGAGATCATGACTCCGCCGTTCAGCGCCGGGTCGGTCTCGGTCGAGCGCGCTCCGGAGGAGAGAGTCGCATTGGCGCAGGCGGACCTCCTGCTCACGATGAACCGCGCCTCCCTCGCTGAATCGAAACTGAAGACGTTGCCTCCGTCGTCGCCCGAGGTCCAGACGGCGCTGGGATTGGCGGCCCTGGCCCGGAAGGACACCGGTGAGGCGCTGGAGCGCCTGGGCAAGGCAATGGCGCTCGGAAGCCGTTCCGGCGTACCCTACTTTGAGTACGCGATGCTGATGCGCGACGCCGGCGCGCCGCCCGCGGAGTTTCGGCGGTATCTGGCCGAAGCGGCTGGCCGGAATCCCAACTTTGCCGAAGCGCAGTTCCTGCTGGGACTGCTGCACCAGCAGGAGGGACGGCACCAGGAGGCCATCTCGGCCCTGAGTGAAGCCACTCGGGTACTGCCCCGCCAATCCTATTTCTGGCACGCCCTGGCCGTGTCCCATCACACGCTGGGCGAGGCAGGCAACGCCCGGAGGGCGGCGCGCAAGGCGGCGGAATCGGCGGCCAGCAAGCAGGAACTCGAGATGGCCCAGGCGGCTCTCCAGCTCGCCGGCTCGGGGACCGTTGAGCCGGCGCCGCGAAAACCGGCGGTTGTGGTCCCGGACACGTGGAAGCCGCGCGGAGGCGACACGCGCATTTCGGGCGTCCTGGAGCAGATCGACTGTTTCGGCCTAAGCGCCCGCTTTCATATCCGGTCCAACGGCGCCGCGGTGGCTCTCTGGGTCGCGCGGCCCGGCGATGTGCTGCTGCGAACCGTCTCCGCGATCACGTTTGAGTTCTCGTGTGGTCCCCAGCGTCCGAGGAAAGTCACCGTGGACTATGTCGCCCGACCGGACGCGGCGCGAAAAACAGCGGGAGAAATCGTCGCTCTAGAATTCCAGTAGAACTCGAATTCCAGTAGAATACGACTTTGAACCGCCGAACCTTTGTCGCCGCGCTCGCCGGGGCCATGGGCTCCGCCGCCGAATCCGTGCCGCGATCCATTCTGGTTCATGAGCACATTCTGGTCAACTTCAAAGGCGCGCCCTTTGACGAGGACGTGGTGTTTCAGATCGCCCGGCCTCACCTCGAGGAAGTCGTGCGCCTGGGCTGCCGCCGGTTTCAGGACTGTAGTCCGAACATGCTGGGCCGAACTCCCCGTCTGCTGCGAAGGCTGGCCTCGGCGACCGGCCTGGAGATCTGGACGAATACAGGGCTCTACGCCGCCCGGAATCACCAGTACCTTCCGGCATACGCGAAAACAGACACGCCGGAGCAACTGGCCCGGCGCTGGATCGAGGAGCATCGGAAGGGCGTGGACGGCATGAAGCCGCGCTTCATCAAGATCGGGGTGAACCGCGCTCCCCTGCATGAGCTGGACCGCAAAGTAGTTCGCGCGGCCGCATTGTGTTCGCGGGAAACGGGCTTGACCGTGGCCTCCCACACAACCGGGGGCGGACCGGCGGCTCTCGAGCAGCTCGAGATCATCACGGAGGCGAAGCTGGATCCGGGCAAGTTCGTCTGGGTGCACGCCTACAACGAGAAGGACCATGCCTTCCACGAGAAGGTGGCGCGGGCCGGGGCATGGGTCGAGTTCGACGGGTTGGGTCCCGCGTCGCTTGCATGGCATCTCGAGTGCGTTCAGTTCATGGCGTCAAAGGCTCTCCTTGGACGGACGCTGCTATCGCACGACGCCGGCTACTACCGGCCCGGCGAACCCAACGGCGGCGCCTTCCGCCCGTATTCGTTCGTCTATAGCGCCATGGTGCCCAAGATGCCGCCCGAGTGGACCCGGCAACTTCTGGTTGAAAATCCTGTTCGAGCGTACGGCGCGTGACCATGCCTGACTTGCTGACGCAGCTCACTTCTTTCACGGTTTTCGCCGCCATCGCCGCCCTCGGTTTCTGCTTCCTGCTCGCTTCGCTCCTCTTCGGTGAGATCTTCGGGCACTTCGGCGACTTCGACCACGACCTCGACCACGGGCCAACGTTTTTCAGTCCCCGTGTTCTCAGCGTGTTCGTAACGGCATTTGGGGCCTCGGGCGCGATCGCCGTCCACTACGGGCTCTCTTCGCTTCCGGCCAGCCTGATCGGGTTTCTGAACGGCGTTCTTTTCGGGACGATGATCTACTGGTTTGCGAGGTTTCTGCACGGACAGCAGGCGTCCACGCATGTCGAGGGCACCGACCTGGTCGGGAAGGTGGCGCGGGTGACGGTGGCGATTCCCGCCGATGGGGTCGGGCAAGTCCGGGTACAGCTCGGCGACGAACTCGTCGACAAGGTGGCGAAGTCCCGGTCGGGCGAGGCTATCCGCGACAACCACGCGGTTGTGATCGAACAGGTGCTCGGGGAGATCGTCGTCGTCCGGCCACAGTAGTCCAAAGGAGGACACCATGGAATCAGTCGGCTCGCTTTTCGCACTCCCGCTGCTGGTTTTGCTGATCGTGCTGGCGATGATCATTTCGATCGCGCTGTTCAGCCGCAACTACATCAAGGTGGCGCCGAACACGGTGGCCGTTTTGAGCGGCCGCAAGCGAAAGACTTCCGACGGCCGGGTTGTGGGCTACCGGATGGTGCGCGGCGG
>Ga0073934_10000675_pt1 | contig 94297 bp, 75 predicted proteins | sample LarsenN4metaG_FD_76834 | JGI IMG/M metagenome (GOLD analysis project Ga0073934, IMG submission 76834) | Hot spring sediment bacterial and archeal communities from British Columbia, Canada, to study Microbial Dark Matter (Phase II) - Larsen... ...
GCGGCCGGATAAACTGCTCTACCCGAAAGCGCGTCGCCGCCGCCTCTTTTGGAAAACTGCTCAAACATAGAATCTGCATCTATCTTTTATAACCAACCGCTGTCCAGTATGCAGTCGAGGAAAATTCGATGTCGGTTAGTCCGCAGCGCTCCATCATATCCTGCATTTCCTTTTGGGTGAAGCGCTTTTCCAATCTGGTTCCGAATCGGTCTAGTGCATCCGTGCGCATTGTATAAAAACTTTTGTCACGATATTGTGAAAGTGGAAAATGCTTTGGATCCAAACCTGCTTTTCCTGCCAGCAGTGCCAATCTGGCAAGCGGGTAATATACTGCCGCGGCTATTATTTGACTTGCAAAATATCGGAGCGGAAACGGCATTTTACTAACGCCGCGTCTGATGTAATCCGTTAATTTCCATAAATAACGGTACCAAATGGGTCTGTTGTCAAACCTGTAATAGAGATAAAGCAGGAAAGGAGCTCCGGGTTTCAATTTGGCGACACACTTTCTCAGACCATCCTCCGTATCAGATATATGATGCAAAACACCAAGACAATAGCCAAAATCGCAGCTTTCATCGGCAAGCGGGATTTCATCTACTCCGGCACGATGAAATTCACAATTGGAAAAATCCGTCAGGTTTTTCCTTGCAACTTCAATCGCATTGCTTGGATCAATTAAATGTAGTTTTCCTACACGCGGCGCCACCAGTTTTGCCCAACGCCCGCTGCCGCAACCAAGGTCAAACCCGACTGCATCCGGTGGCAACATCTCCCACGGAAACTTTTCGAAATAACCTTCAAAAATTCTCCTGATTTCTTCGGGATCAAGCAAAGACTGGTCAAACCTTGCCCATTCGTCTCCAAATCCTTCAACAACTTTATTGTTAATATTACCGGACATGAATGCCAGCCTCGTTTGCCATTCCCCGTATGGAAATCCATTCTTCACGCACCATAAATCCGCCTGTATCCAAGCCCGCCAACCGACGTCAGATCAAACTCCGCAACTGCAGTCTCACGGCATTTTGCCGAGATATTCCCTAATTGCTCAATATAATCCAAAGCTTCAAAATAAGCCTGTTTTTCAAATTCCCGAACTATCACCCCGACGCCATGCTTCCGGATCAATGTGTCAACATCGCCGACTCCCGAATTTGCAATTACAGGCAGCCCGCAGGCAAGATATTCTGCAATTTTTGTCGGTGATGACGATTGCTTGGAATAGCAGCTCTTGATAAATGAAACGGCAATATCGGCCGCGCACAAGTAACGCGGCAGATCTTCGGCTGCCACACGCCCGACAAAAAACTGCTCTGGCTGATAACCTTTTCCGGTCAGCAATCTTTTTATTTCTTCAGGATTGCTTTGAGTCAAAATCATTGCAAAGGCGTCTCGATATTTTTCACGAAAAGCCGCAAACAGTTCGATCGTTTCTTTTGTCAGATACCAGCCGCCAAATGACCCTACATATACCAGCACCCGGCGGTCATTTATTCCAAACTGCTGCCTGACAAGTTTGCGGTTTTCTTCATTTGCTGCGGCAAAGCGTTCCGGATCCACACAGCACGGTATCACCTCGACAGGGCGGCCGAGGCGGTCGCGGCCTGTTTCGCGTGATTCTGGAAAGAGGATATCCCTGGCCTTTTCCGTCAGGACGACGAATGCGTCCGATTCTTTCATCAGCCATTTTTCAATTGTCTTGGCGGTGCGGTAGAGCAGGCCGCCTTCGGGCCAGATGCCTGCATCCGTATATTCCTCGGGCATAAAACCGCGGATATCAAAGAGCAACTTGGGTTTCTTGCGTGAAAACTTCCTTGCCGATGCCCCCATCAGCGTTGCCACGTGCGAACGCCCGTGGAGGACGTCGTATCGTGCTATCCGCCGCCGGATAAAAACCGAGCCGCGGAGAATGTCCCACGCCGTCGCCACCGCCGAAGGTCTTTTGTGATACCCGAGCCAATGCCACCGGATGCCCTCGGCCGCAAGACGATTGCGGATCTGCCCGAATTCCGCGCGGTCGGCCGGCGTCCGCCGCGGCTCAAAGGTCAGCAGCGAAACCTCGAAGCCGCCCTTTTTAATCTCCCGCAAATACGGCAAAACCTGCGTCTGCACGAGCGGCTCGCGCACGCCGAAATAACAAATGTACAGAGTTGCCGGCACTATCTCGATTCGCCCCCGCCCTTCGTCTCTCCGCTTTGATTGGTTTTCATCCGTAGTTTGGAAAATTTCCTGAAAGGAAACGCCGCAAAATAACCGATCGCCGCCGGACGATACCAAACGCTCTTCGCCGCCGTCCGCAAAAAATCGCCGTATTGCCCGGCTTGGAAATAAGAACCTGCCAGAATACGGTTATAATTCCCCAGAGCGCGCCGCCGCAAACGCAAAATTTCCGGCCCGCCTTCGGCAAAGGCTTTTTCATAAAAAAGTCCCATTCCGCGTTCCATCTCGCGGACGTTTCGATGCGCCGCCGCCGGATGGCTTCGATAATTTACCAAAGGTTCCCGAACAAAACCTACCTTGTAACGCCGCGCCACACGATAGCAAAAATCCCAATCTTCGCCGCATCTGAGCCTTTCATCGAAGCCGCCGGCAACATCAAACGCCTCGCGGGTGACCATTATCGTGCCGCCGGGACCAATAATTACGGGCTTCTCCCACAAAAGAAGCTCTTCCGCAACGCGGCCCTCGCCGCCTTCCAAATGCAATGCAATCGTCCTGCCCGTTTCCGAATCGAATTCCCGCATTCCGCAATGAACTAGCCCTGTCGCCTTATCTGCGGCAAAAATTGCTGCCTGTTTTTCCAGCTTCGTCGGCTCCCATATATCGTCCGCATCCAGAAACGCAATCAGCTCGCCCCGCGATTCCTTAACGCCGCGGTTCCTCGCACGGGAAACTCCCGCATTCTCCTGCCTGATATACCGCACCCGCCCGCCAAACCGCGCAACTGCTTCCGCCGTCGTGTCCGCCGAACCGTCATCAACAATTATAACCTCCGCCGGAGCCAGCGTCTGCCCCAGCGCGGACTCAACCGCCGCCGCAATAAACCGCCCGTAATTGTACGTGGGGATTATTACTGAAATGTTGTGTTTCACTTTCTAAATCTGATAACTCTGGCGGGATTGCCGCCTACAATCGCAAAAGGTTCAACGGGCTTTGTTACGACTGCACCGGCTGCAACAATCGCATCATTGCTTACGTCCGCCATTACGACTGCATTGGCGCCAATCCAAGCTCCACGGCCAATTAAAATCGGTTCTTTTGGATTATTACCTTGCAATTTTATTGGAATATCCACGCGGTCAAATTTATGATGCCGACCGCCGGAAAGGATAACTGCGTGTGGTCCAATCAAAACGTGATCTTCAATAATGGCGTAATCTATATATGCACCTACGCTTACCCAAACATCACTTCCGAATGTTGTTCTGACATCATCAATTACCACCCGATGATGTAACACAACATTGTCTCCACAATGTGGCAATATTTTTTTATAGATAGCTTGTCTTAGTTTCCACCCAAAAGCATATGGAACCATGGAGAGCATTTCTGAAAAAAATGGAAAGTGTAAAGTACCTTTTCTTTTTTTTGCATTGGCAATACCGACAACCGGCAAAGCGATCATTTCCAACGTCTTGTTATAAATCGGGGCAATTAACTTTTTCACTTTATAAATTATCCGTTAAAAAATAAATCCTCTCGTGCTCTTTCGCAACTCGTTCGGCATCCATATAATCTAGTATCCACTCTCTGCCTTTTTTAGCTTTTTCGATTGCGGCCGGCAAATCATTTATTACTGTCTCAATACCAGTTTTTAACGCTTCGGCATCCGCCGGTTTAACCAAAACGCCAAATGTTCCATCGCACAGAGTATCACCGGCACCACTGATATCCGTCGCTACTATTGGCTTGCCCAGCATAAGAGATTCTATCAATGCAGATGAAAGAGCGTCTTCCAGTGAAGGGTGAACTATCAAATCAGCAGAGGCGATTATATCCAATACATCCTCACGCCATCCTGCAAAACTTATTTCATCAGTCAAATTCAAACGTTCGGCTTCTTTTTCGATATAGGGTCTAAAATCGCCATCTCCAACCAAAATCAATTTAAAGGGCAAATCTTGATTAATCTTTGCAAGTGCCTGTAAAAGATAAGTGTGTCCTTTCATTTTATACAGGCGTGATACGCAGATAATCATAAGTTTATTGCCGATTTGAAATTCATTTCTTATGCGCTCTATTGTTTCTGATTTTATATTGGCAAATCTTTCAGGTCTCTGTCCGTACGGAATAATTTCAATCTTCTCCGGTTTAACTTTTTCATTTATGATCAGGATGTTATAGACGCCTCGGGCAGGTGCAATTATCAGTTTTGCGGCTGAGTTTATGCAGGCTTCAATCGTTAAATATAGCCGTCGTTTCCATATCGAAGAAATTTTGTGAACAGCATCCGAATGGTGCCGCGTAACATAAACTGGAATCCCCAGCAATTTTCCGACTATTACACCTATCATTGTAGGGTTGAACAAATGTGTATGAATAACGTCCGGCTTGATTTCTCGAATGAGCTTTATTGTACTAAGCAGGGTATATGGAATACGCAGGTGTGAAATGCTTCCCATTGCATAGCACTTTATCCCACGCTCTTTCATTCGAGTTAGAAATTGCGTGTTTTCTTCAGTAAAAGCAATTATCAGGAATTCCAGTTTAGACCTGTCGCAGTAATCAAACAGATTCTCTAAATAGTAATTCTGCTTGTCAACGCTGACAAAATGTACCACCTTTTTAGGTACCATAAGATCTTCAGATTGCGTAACACTCGACATCAAAAAGATCCGCTTGCGAAATAAAATAATTCCTGTCAATTTCTGTTCCTGATAATTGAACACTGTAGGAATAGCCCGCTAAAATATTCCAGATCATTTCCAGCGATTGGCCGCCCTGAGCAATAGCCGGCGGATGAAGACTAAGAAAAAGTATTGGCCTGTCTTCTTTAATGGTCTTTTCAGCTCCGACAAGCAGGTCGTACTCCGCGCCCTCAACGTCAATTTTTATACAATTAATTCTGAGATTCATTTCTGCCCTGACCTGATCGATTGTAGTAACGGGTACAGTTATATTTCCGGCATGTCTGTCTTGTCGAACAAGGCTATTTGCATTTGATGCTACATTGCCTGTATCAAAAAAACGGGCTTCGCCAATTTTACTCGAAACTGCTTCCGGCCGAACTGTGACATTGCTGCAATTATTTATTGAAATTGTATTTTCCAAAACCGCACGTATAGAAGGCATCGGCTCAAAACTTACTACCTTCCCCCGTTCGCCGACTATGCGTGAACCTACGACACTGAATAAACCAATGTGTGCTCCGCAATCCAGGAAGGTATATCCTTCATGACAATTCTTTTTAAGAAATTGGAATAGATACGGTTCATAGTCTGTCGGGTAGTATCGTGAAAATCTAACGGGAAATCTGATATCAAAGCCACCGATGTTACGATTGATGCCTTTACCAAAAGTGAGGAAATCGCCGATTCCGTAAACTATGTCTTTTGCTAATTCTTTTATTAAACCCATATTGGTTTTTACTAACTGTGTCGGAATTTTTTCAATCCATCTCGAACACCTGCGAAAAGATAGATGCCGAATGCTGTTTTCAAGACACGTGAAAGTATAAATTTTGGGGCTCTTAGATCGCAGAGCAGCCGTGATATGACCGCAAGCGACGTTCTTACGGGCCGGATTGCAAGCACGCTTTTTAAGGTTTTCTTGAGTATCCGCCTGACGGAATCCGTCTTACGGTCAATTGGTGAGTTTGCCTCATAAATCCTCCGATATGGTTCAAACATCATCAATTCAGGCACTTTGTAAAAGCATTCTCCGATTGCAATTCCGTATTTATATTCCTGATTGCATTTGTCTTCGACCTTGCCGCTGATCAGATGAATGCCGGTTGCTCCGCTCTCCATAAAGACAGGAACACCCATTTTTTTCAATCGGTATGATAATTCATATTCTTCGGCTGCGGGAGTCCTCAGGTCTGTCCGATAAGGACCTTTGCCGTCAAACATTTTCTTTTCAAACGAAATTTGTCCGCTGGCTATCACCTCTTGCCTGAGCAGGCCGTCTGATGCTTCTGTTTTCGGCTGCAAAGAGTCTATATAATTGCTTGATGGCGATTTGTCTTTTGACAAATCCAGCAAACATTGCCCGAAAATAACACTGCCCGGATTATTCTCGTGTGCCAGTAAGTGTCGCCTTATTGCCTCTCTGTCAAGAATAATGTCATCATCAAGGCATAATACAACTCCGTATGATGCTTCCGTAAACCCGCGGTTTCTGGCTTTCGCAGGCCCGCCATTTTCCTGCCATATATACCGGATTCCAAAAGGTGGTTGCGTTTTAATGCCCTCAATTACATAACCGGCCGGTGGCTGCGAGCCGTCATCAACAACAATTATTTCTACCTTTTCAATATCGGAAACGTCACAGGCTAAAAGAGCTTCTATCACCCTCAGCAGACGTTCCGGCCGGTTGAATGTAGGAATGACAATTGATATATCTGACATTTATTAAGCAATCCCGAACAATCTTGATCTGATAGTATTTTTCAGCCATTGGATTTCTTCAGGCTGGATTATTTTTTTGCCGTATTTGAAGAAAACAGCGAGGCCGATGATGGTCGCAGCCGTTCCGGTTCCGATTGCCAATGGCATATTATCTCTCAAAAGTATCAGAATTATCAGAGTGACGCCGACCGTTAACAGAGCTGTGGCAATCAGTGTTTTTCCGATGGTCGGGAATCTTAGCGAGCAGAGACGTCCGGCAAGATAGTATTGCATAAAGGCATCAAACATTACCCGGATCGTCCAGGCCGCCGCCGCTCCATTTATACCGTAAAGATAAGTAAACCCGATGACCATCGGAACATAAAAAATCAGTTCGGCAAAATAAAGTTTTGCAATTGTAGAAGTCCGGCCCGCAGAGATCAAAGCCGCATGCGGCAGATAGGCAGGCAGATTGAACGCCAGCCCCAGAATCAGCAGATAAAAAGGCAGCGTACTGTGTTTTGCAAAATCACTCCCCGCCCAGATGTAAAAAAAAGGTTCTGCCATGATGGAAAGACCTAGCAGCAACGGCACAGCCAAAAGTATCGAAAATCTTATACCGCGTGAGAATATCAGCTGCAATTGCTCGCGGCTGTCTTCATGCTGAAGCTGGGAAAATGCCGGTATCAGGGATTGCAGCAGAGACATTGAAAAAAGCGATGCCATACTTGACAGTGCATAGGCTATCGAATAATGAGCCAGATCTGTCGGGCTAAGCATCACCGCCGTTACCCCTTTCTCCAGATTGACCAGCAGCATACCGGCGACAGCGCTCATTACCGCACCCGCACCGAAAGCCAGCAGCGGCCGGACTGCTCCTTGCTCAATTGTCGCCTCGAACAGATGCCGGTTCAGCCGTCCCGAAATTATCAAATGTGCCCCAAGCGATGTTATAGCCGCTGCCAGGGCCGCCAAATAAATACCGTTTATGCCAAAACCAAAAAAGACTATTATCGGCGTAGCAATCAGCAGCAGCATCCGCGGCACGGTCATAATTAATGTATTCAGATCCATCCGCAAACGCGTCAATTGCGGCGTATTGAATATACAGCTCAGGAAATTAACCCCGAAAGCGATTGCCGCCGCCTTGAGTGCCGACGACGCCTCGCCGCGATAGCTTTCCGGCACATTGAAAAATCCAACTATCCAACCGGAAAAAAGAAATAAACCAAAGACAACCGGCAGCCACGAAAACGATGAAATCAATGCCGCCGTCCGCACTATTCTTGCCTCTTTTGCCGTATCACCTGCCGAATAAGCCTCGGCAGCAAATTTCGTCGAGGCGAGCGACATCCCCAGATCAGCAAAAGCAAGATAATTGGGAATAAGCCCGATAAGGATATATACGCCGTAGCTTTCCGCTCCGAGCAGGCGAATCGTGAAGGGCGTGGCGATGATGGAAACGGCAAGCGGCGCTACCTGACCGAGAAGGGTCCAGAGCGAGCCCTTCACGACGCGGGTCGTCATTCCCGCCGTTGATGGCCGCTTTAAAACTTCCAGCCTGTCAATGTTTTCGCCTGAAATTTCGGCTGCCATTATGTTTGTATTGCCGGTATTGCCGGCTGATTTGCTTGATTTTTGCTTATCTTGTACCAAAGCGTGCGGATGCGGCGCGCCGAAGCGTCAGGAGCCGGCGGTGAATTCTGCGATTTCGCTTTCGGCGGCGGCGAGCAGCTCGCGGATTGCCGGAATATCCAGATTTCCGTCGCGTGAGGAATATTCGCCGTCGAGCGCGGCCGGCGTTTCATTGCCGCGCAGTTCCGGCAGAACCGGCATAATCGCATAATGCCGTCCGCGGTCGGCCGTCCGGTAGCATTCTTCTTCGGAGATCATGATTTCGTGAATTTTCTCGCCGGGCCGGATACCCGTAAAGACTATCGGCAGTTCGCGGCCGTCCATCATCGCTTTTGCCAGGTCAACTATCCGCGCCGAAGGCACCTTTGGCACATAGGTCTCGCCCGGCGCTGCCTCTGAAAGAGCGGCAAAAATCGTGTCAACCGCACGGTCCAGCGACAGCAAAAACCGCGTCATTTCCGGCAAAGTAACCGTCAGCGGCTTATTCTGCCGAATCTGTTCGCGAAAGAGCGGCACGATCGAGCCGCGCGAGGCAATCACGTTGCCGTATCGTACGCAGATAAAACGCGTCCCGGCGGCGTCCCGATTTGCCTCGATCAGTATCCGCTCCTGCAAAGCCTTTGTCATACCCATTACGTTTATCGGCTTGCAGGCCTTGTCCGTCGATACGCCGACCACAGTCTCCGGCCGCAGACCCATCTCGCGAACGGCGCGGACAATGTTTGCCGCCCCTATTACGTTTGTCTGCACGGCCTCCATGGGAAAATATTCACACGACGGCACCTGCTTGAGCGCCGCGGCATTGAAAACCACATCCGCATCGCGCATCGCCGCCGCCAGCGAAGCAAGATCGCGGACATCGCCAATCCTGAACCGCAGACGGTCACGCGAATTTTCATAAATCACGTCATCCGTCGCCGCCTCACGATGTAAATACCCGAGCCGCATATAATGCTGCTTGGCTTCATCGCGCGAAAAAACAGTTATCGTCTCCGGTAACCCGACCTCTCCGCGCAGCAGCCGGCGAACCAGCGTCTGACCCAGAGAACCGGTCCCGCCCGTTACCAAAACCCTTTTGCCTTCAAGCATTTGTCCCTTCATTGCCAATCACGCCGGAGATTTCTCCGACCGAGCAAATAGCATAACACGCCGCCGCCGCCCGAGACGAGCCCAAGATTCCGGATATGCGTGATATGCCGAAAATGCGTAACTTTCCCGATATGCGTGATATTCCGGACTCCGAAACCCGGATCGAATCCTGCCCCAAAAAAATTAAAAGACGCCCGTAACCGGAAAGCGCAAAAAATGCGGGCAGGAAACAATATTTCCACACCCGCAGATTGACAACTTCGGACGGCATTTTGTCTCTTGTCCAGGCTTTATGGACTGCTGAGGCCGTCCGTTGAGCGTTTTTACGTCAGCCGACAAACATCGGTTCGGCATCGATTATTTCGCCTTTACGCATTCCGGTATTTTTCAGCGCATCGGTAAAGGCTTCATGCAAAAATTCCGGCCTTGTGATTTCGCGGTAACGCTGCGTTTGATCAGGTGTCATGACCTCGATCATCAACTTGTCTTCGAGCCAGATTTCGACCAGTTGAAAAAGCCCTTCGCCGCGGTTGCAGACCAGCACACGCCAGCCTTCCGCTTTCGCAAGCGAGCGGATTTCGTCAATCGATTTATTGACGCTGATGTTGATATGCGTCGCGACATATTTCGGAGCTGTCCGCAAGGAGACAAACTGCGCTTCGTGCACCTCCGTCATTGCGTCCAGGTCATCCTCGTCCGGCAAACCTTCTCCGGGAACCAGCACCGTCCCTGTCGGGATCACCTCGACCGCCGTGCCGCGACCGTCATTTGCCGTCACGAAAAACGAGTTTGGAGCCGGCGGAAACGGAAAAACCTCACCGTCCCACAGTTCGGCAATAAAATTGGCGATTCTTTGCGGATCATCTACCGCAATCGAAACATGGTTAATCATTGCAAATAATACCTCGACTTTATAAATGTCGGAACGGCCGGTTTTTATTAAAAAGCAGGATTTGCCCGGCGGCCCCGCAAATCCATACGCGATAAACAACGCTGAAAAGGAGCCTGTAGTTCGAAAAATTTTTATTTTTTTGGTATTTGAAGGGATTTTTTGCCCTGAGCGCGGAAATTTCCTGCCATACGGGTTGTCCCGCCGCCGGAAAGCCAAAAAAGAAAACGGGCCGGAATTCTACCGGCCCGCAGGCACTGCCCGGATTGTAATACTGGCTCCGCAGGTAGGGCTCGAACCTACAACCCTTCGGTTAACAGCCGAATGCTCTGCCATTGAGCTACTGCGGAAAAAATCTGACCCGCCGGTACAGCCCCGGCGCGAACTTTAAGATTAAAAACTTCACCGCCCGTTGTCAAGCCCTCAGCGGACTGTAAAGAGCCATTTACCGCTTTCGCGGCTGCCGGAATTTAAAATCTGCCGACAGGTCGGTATAATCCTTTTTTCCGATGATTTCCTAGAGGTTTATACGTGCGTCACGAGTTAATTCTGATCCTCGATTTCGGTTCGCAATACACTCAGCTTATCGCCCGCCGGATACGCGAACAGGGCGTCTATTGCGAAATTCATCCATACAATACGCCGATGGAAAAATTGCTGGCGATGCAGCCGAAAGGCGTCGTGCTTTCCGGCGGCCCTTCAAGCGTTACGGATCCGGATGCACCCCGTCCTGCACGGGATTTTTACGAAAAAATCAGCGTGCCGGTGCTCGGGATCTGCTACGGTATGCAGTTGATCGCCGCAGATCTCGGCGGCCGCACCGAACCCGCCGAACGCCGCGAATACGGCCATGCCAAACTGAAAGTGCTGAGCGGCAAAACGCTGCTCTTCGATGAATTGCCGTTTGAACTCGATGTCTGGATGAGCCATGGCGACCACGTTGCCGAATTGCCGCCCGGATTTCGCCAAACCGCCACGACCGGCGACGTCGTAACCGCAATGGAATGTGCCGAACGCAATATTTATGGCGTCCAGTTTCACCCTGAGGTCTCCCATACACCGCTCGGACGCGAGGTATTGCGGAATTTCCTTTTCAAAATCTGCAAATGTTCTGCCGACTGGACGCCGGCCGGCTTCATCCGCGACGAAATCGAAAAAATCCAAAAAACGGTTGGCGAAAGCGGCAACGTCATCTGCGGACTCTCCGGCGGCGTTGATTCTACCGTAGCCGCCGTGCTGGTCCACGAAGCAATCGGCAACCGCCAAACCTGTATTTTCGTCAATAACGGCGTCCTCCGTCACCGCGAATTTGAGGACACGCTGGAGCTTTATCGTGATAACCTGCATCTAAATGTCCGCGGCGTTGACGCCTCGGATGAATTCTTTGCTGCTCTTGCCGGCATCACCGATCCGGAACAAAAAAGAAAAATCATCGGCGGGAAATTTATCGAAATTTTCGAACGCGAAGCCCGTAAAATCGGCGACGCTAAATGGCTCGTCCAGGGCACTCTCTATCCCGACGTCATCGAATCCGTCAGCCTCCGCGGCGCCTCGGTAACAATTAAAACGCATCACAATGTAGGCGGCCTGCCGGAAAAAATGCGGCTCAAATTGATAGAACCGCTCCGTGAACTGTTCAAGGACGAAGTCCGCTCAATCGGCCGCGAACTGGGAATTCCCGAGGCGATTCTTGAACGCCATCCATTTCCGGGTCCAGGACTTGCCGTCCGCATTCTCGGCGAGGTTACGCCGGAAAAAGTCTCGCTGCTTCAAAAAGCCGACCGTATTTTTATCGAGGAACTCAAATCCACGGGACTTTACGACAAGGTCTGGCAGGCTTTTGCAGTTCTTTTGCCTGTCAATTCCGTAGGCGTTATGGGCGATTTCCGGACTTATGAAAAAGCCGTTGCGCTTCGCGCCGTAACATCGTCCGATGGAATGACTGCCGATTGGGCACGGCTTCCATTTGACTTTCTTGCCCGCGTATCCTCGCGAATCACGGGCGAAGTCCGCGGCATCAACCGCGTCGTTTATGACATTTCATCTAAGCCGCCGGGCACGATCGAATGGGAATAGGCGAAACTTTTTTTGTTAAAGTGCAGTATTATGCTGCATATGAACCAACCGACACATCCGAGCCGAATCCTGCAGTTTTTATTTTTTTTGGGTTTTGTTTCCGCATTGCTCGCCGGCAATGTCGCCGCCCGGCAGCTTGACATCCGATACACCGTTTCGATTGCCGATGCGGCGAAACGCCAGTTTCACGTAAAAACCGAGATTTCCGGCATCAAACAGCAGCAACTTGACCTGAGCCTGCCTGCGTGGGCTCCCGGCTGGTACGTCATTGAAAATTACGGCAAAAACATTCTGCGGTTTACCGTCAGCGATGCCACGGGCAAGCGCATCCAGCCGCGGATGATTAAAAAGCAGATCTGGAGAATTGATACAAACGGACAGGAAAAAATCAACATTGATTTTGATTACAGGGCTGACGTACTTGGATTGAATCAGGCGAAAATCGGTGACGATTTTGCGTTTTTTACCGGTATCCAGCTTTTCCTTGAACCGCTCGGCTACCGAAACAATCCAAGCACCTTGCGAATTGATCCGCCGGCAGGCTGGACATTGATATCGCCGCTCGAACCCGCCGGACAGCCGAATACCTTTCGCGCCGCCGACTATGACACACTGGTTGACGCACCGCTTCTAATGGGAAATTTTGATTTGACGGAATTTCAGGTAGAAGGCAAACCGCATTATTTCGCCGCCTATCCCGCGGGAGTTTTCAATTCCGAAAAAACGCAACGTTTTACTGAAATGCTTGGTCGTACAATTCAGGCACAAAGCGCCATCTTCGGTGGACTCCCATATCAACGTTACGTTGCCTTTTATTTCTTTCGCCCTGCGGAATCGAATGCCGGCGGAGCGCTCGAACATCTGAATTCCTACGTTGCCTTTGCTCCGGCCGGAGCGAATTCGACGCCGGAAAGCATTATCGGCACAGGTTCTCATGAATTTTTTCATTTGTGGAATGTCAAAAGAATCCGGCCGGCTGAAATGTGGCCCTACGATTACACACGCGAAAATGAAACGCCGCTGCTCTGGTTCTCGGAGGGATTCACAAACTACTACGGCGTCCTCGCAACCTATCGCGCGGGCATAACAGGGAAAGAGCAGTTCATCGCCGCAGCCGCCCGGGCCGCCGCAGGCGTCGAAAACACCGAAGCACGCCATTACATTTCGCCGGCAGATTCGTCCGTTTCCACCTGGCTCGGTTACGATACACCGCTCGCCTTCGGCATTTCATACTATACACAGGGACAGAACCTTGCCGCGCTTCTCGACCTTTCAATCCGCAATGATACCGACGGGAAATCAAGCCTCGACGATTTGCTCCGGATCTTGTACAACGAACATTATCGGCGGGGACGCGGTTTTACAAGCGATGACCTGATAGCACACCTGAACAAAATCACCGGCAAGGATTACAGGGCTTTCTTCGATGATTACGTTTTCGGCGTCAAGGTGCCGGACTATGACAAGATATTCGGTTACGCGGGGCTTCGCCTGGAAAGAAAAAATCAGTTTACTCCTGATTTCGGCTTTTCCGCACGTGCGCGCGGCCAGGGATTAACACTTACCGGCGTAGAGCCTGCCGGAGCGGCAGCCGAAGCCGGCTTGCGTACGGGTGATACCATAATCAAAATCGACGGCGTCTCTCCCTTTGAAGCCAGGCTCGGCGATTCAGCCGGTAAAACACTGACATTGGTCGTTATCCGTTCAGGACAGGAGATGGAGGTAAAGTTAATTCCGAAAAGCCGGTCTTACGTTGAATACAACCTGGTTGAATCGGAAAATGCCACGCCGCGGCAGATAAACATTCGTGAGGGCTGGCTGAAAAGATAGCCGGCCGCTGAGATTTAAGCCGGCCGCACCGGCGGTGTATCAATTTTCTTTTTTCTATGGTAAACTAGGGTACCGCTCGCAATTCAGGTTCACTGCCTTTATTTACGGACGGTAGGAAGCAAGGGCGATACCGGCCGGCCGGTCATGTAATTGACCTCTGCCAACAAGCAACAGGATAAATTTATTCAAATGCCTTGCCGGTAAACGTCTCATCGACGTGGTATAGACCTTTTTGAGTGAGCAGATGCCGATTGCCTGCAATCAGGCAAGGTCTCTGCCGATTACATACCCGGCGTTTTGCATTCGGCGGACTGCAAACACGTTCGGATAAAGCAAGGAAAGCAAGTTTATGAAAGTTGATAAAGCCCGGCAGTACGCAATCGGCGATTCGATATCGATGATGTGTTCGTCCTGCGATTCGGAACAAATACATTCGGTTATGACCGTTACAAAACTTGGAAAGATCACTTCGGCAGTTTGTGATGTCTGCCAGACTTCCAGCACGTTTCGTGGCGGTGTGAAGACTTCTGTATCGGTCGGTAAAGGTAAAGCCGCCGGCCCGTACGATCCTACCAGAAAATACAAAAAAGGCCAGGCAATGATGCACTCAAAATTCGGTCACGGCGAAGTAACGGCTGTCCTGGAACCGCAAAAAATCGATGTTTTATTCGGTGAAACGGTCCGGCGGCTAATTCATGCACAGGAATAGCGGCAATAGGAAAGCCGTCCGGCAAGTCAAAAAAACGCGGGGAAGTAATTCCACCGCGTTTTTTTACGTAAATTCGGCAATAACCTATTTTCGTCTGAGCAGCAATCCGACCACCAGACCAATTGCGGCAGAAATCAGAATCGTTTGTCCCGGTTTTTGCCGTGCGTATTCTTTCGCATCTTCGATCAGTTCGCGAGGATCTTTATCCTGCAGTTCCTTGACTTTTTCACCGACTCGGGCAAATTTCTCCTCGGCAAACATCTTTGCTTTTTCCGCAGCATCCTGCAATTTTTGACTGTATTCCTGTGCCTGCATCCTTAAATCTCCTAAAAATTCATCATCCGGTGAAGTGCCGGAGGCTCCGGCCGGAACCAAAGACTGTTCCAATTCCTTTTTCGCTTTTTCGACTTCAGCTTCAAATTCTGACATTGCATTCCCCTCCTGACTGAATAAAACGGCTTTTTGCAGTTTCGGATTCTTTTGATGGTGAATCCGTACCAATGGGTTGTAACGAATCAAAAAACGAAAATGTTCCGGTAATTTTATTATAACTGCGAAAAAAACCGTCGTGCGGCACGGAAAAATAACAGGGCTGTAAATTTTCTATCACAATTCCACTTTCTGCTTGACAGAAACAAGCGCGAAATGAGATATAAGTTAGTAAGCACTTACTTAAGTCATTTTATTTAGGAAATTAACGATTTGAACGGAATTTGTTTCAACCCTGAACACCATAGCCGAATGAGCCGCGACGAACGCCGCGAGCAAATACTCCAGACTGCGTTCGACATGTTTTCCCGGCATGGTTTTGCCGGGACGACTACGAGGGATATTGCACAGGCTGCCGGAGTTTCCGAGGCTACGCTTTTCAAGCATTTCGCCACCAAAGAAGAACTTTACGGTGCAATCATCGATGCGAAACGCTGCGAAAAAGGTCTCAGCGAGTACCCATGGCTGGATAATAAACGGTTGATGGAGGCGAGAGAAAGCGGAGACGACCGCGAGTTTTTCTATCAATTCGCCCTTCAGGCAATGGAAAATCACCAGAAAAACGTCGCGTTTATGCGGATGATTTTTTACTCGGCACTTGAAGAGCACGAATTGGCAGAACGTTTTTTCGGCGATTTCGTATCAGAAATTTACGCTTTTTTGTCGGATTACATTCGCCGGCGCCAGCGCGATGGCGCTTTCAGGAAATTCAATCCGAAGATCGCCGTCAGGGCGTTTCTGGGAATGTTGATACATCATTCGCTCAACAACATTCTTTGGGACAAAAACCGGCGTATTTTGAATATTTCAAATGAAAAAGCGGCCCGAAGCTTTACCGACATTTTGCTTCACGGGCTGTATGTAAAAAACGGCGATTAATTTTATACGGCCTCAACATTACGGGGCATTCAAAAACGATGAAACAGAGGGAAATAACAGTGCTGGCCGCCGCTCTAGCGGCTTTCGGGATCGGGTTTCTTACGGCCTGCGGCTCCGGTTCGAACTCAGCCGCTGCAACAAATGCGAATAAAGAACCCGTATCGGTTGAAGTAACAACTGAGCAAGCTGTAATCCGTCCGATTCCAACTTATGTTGAAGCGACCGGCAACCTCGCCAGTGATGAGCAGACCGACGTTGCTCCGGCAGTTGCCGGAAAAATTGTCGAAGTCAATTTCGACATCGGCAGCTACGTCAAAGAGGGTGATGTGCTTGTCCGCCTTGATAATCGCGACGCAACAATCCGTCTGCAACAGGCCGAGGCTCAGGTCGAACAGCAAAGACAAGCCGCACAGCAGGCCGAGGCCAACGCCGAACAGGCACTGGCCAACTTGCGGCAAACGCAGGCCAGACTGGGCATTAAAGATGGTGAAACCTTCAGAATAGAGGATTTTTCACAGGTCAAGTCAATCTCGGCACAATTGGATCTGGCCGAAAAAGAATTCCGACGGGCAGAGAAACTTCTGGAAACGGGTGATATTTCAAAATCAGCTTATGATCAGCGCCGCTCTCAGCGTGATGCGCTGATTGGCCAGCTGGATGAAGCAAGATCAAATGCTGCAATCGCTATCAGAGCGGTTGATACGGCCCGCGCCGCCTACGAAGCGGCAAAGGCAGGTGCAAGAACGGCACAAGCTGCTATTGCTACGCTGGAAACACAGGTTGCGCAGGCGCGCAAGGCTCTCAGCGATACTATTGTCCGCGCACCGATTACCGGTTACGTATCGGATAAATCTGCGGATGTAGGCGAATACATCTCTCCCAATACGCCGAACGCAAAACTGGCAACGATAATGCGAACATCAGTCCTGCGAATGAAGATCGAAATTCCCGAACAATCAATTTCACGGGTTGCTACCGGACAGAGCGTTTCCCTGCAGGTAACGTCTTATCCGGAACGCCAGTTTGCCGGCCGCATTGCACGCATTTCGCCCAGCGTAAATCAAACCGCCAGGACACTGATTGTCGAAGCTGAAATAGATAATTCTGAAGGCTTGCTGAAGCCCGGACAATTTGCCACCGTCCGGATTACACAATCGAAACCCGAGCCGGCCGTAATGATTCCCGTTCGCGCGGTAAAAACCGTCGGCGAGACTAATTCCGTCTTCGTCATAAAAGATGGCGTGGCACGTGAACATCTCGTGCTTCTGGGCTTGCTCGAAGGCGATTGGATACAGGTCAAACGTGGGGTCGTGGAGGGGGACAGCGTCGTCGTAACCAACCTTGACAAACTCTCTGACGGAATATTGGTCCGCCAGTAAAGTACGCCGGAGGATGCAAAAAGAGCGGAAAACACATCGCTTTTGATTTAATAGGGGAATTTTTATGCAGTGGTTAGCAGAAATTTGTGTAAAGAGGCCTGTTTTTGCGACGATGCTCATACTCTCGCTCGTCGTAGTAGGTGCATTTTCCTTTTTTAGCCTCGGGCTTGATTTGTTTCCCAAAATCGACTTCCCTACTATTACCGTAACCGTCAGAAATCCCGGAGCCTCCCCCGAAGAAATCGAAACGGACGTTACGCAAAAAATCGAAGAGGCCGTCAACACCATCAGCGGCATCGACGAACTTCGTTCTACCTCCGTCGAAGGTCTTTCTCAGGTATTTGTCCAGTTTGTTCTTGAAAAAAACGTTGATGTAGCCGCTCAGGAAGTGGAAAACCGTGTCCAGACCGTAATCCCGAATCTTCCCGATACGGCCGAACAACCGACGGTCGTAAAACTCGATACCGATGCCGCACCTGTGCTCCGTATAACCGTTTCTGCACCTACCTCACTGCGTGAAGTAACCGAAACCGCGAAAAAGAAAATAAAGGAACGCATCGAATCCATCAGTGGTGTCGGTCAGATTACAATCATCGGCGGCCAGGAAAGACAGATCAACGTCTGGGTCGATCCGGACAAAATGCGGGCATACAACATCACACCCGCTGAAGTATCAAACGCCCTGCGATTGCAAAATATCGAATTTCCAAGCGGACGGCTCGATGAAGGTCAGAAAGAACTCAGTGTCCGCACAATGGGAAAAATCCGCAAGCCGCAGGATTTCGACAATGTAGTAATTGCTCTACGCGGCGATTATCAAGTCAAAATCAAAGATATCGGATACACGGAGGACGGTGCCGAGGAAATTCGCTCAGAAGCCAGATTGAATGGTCAGCCCGCAGTTACTCTCGTCGTCTCTAAACAGTCCGGACAGAATACCGTTGCGGTTGCACGTGCAGTCAAGGAGAAGCTGGCTGAAATACAGCCTACACTGCCGCCGAGCTACAGTGTTCGTGTCGTTGGCGACAATTCCATATTTATCGAAAATTCGCTCCATGCAATCGAAGAACACCTTATCGTCGGTTCAATTCTGGCAGCTATCGTAGTCTTCCTGTTTTTGTGGAGCCTGCGGTCAACCTTTATTGCCGGCCTCGCTATTCCGACATCGATAATATCAACCTTTGGCCTGATGTATGCAATGGGCTACACGCTGAATTCGATCACGATGCTCGCATTGACCTTGATGGTCGGCATTGTGATTGACGACGCAATTGTCGTCCTCGAAAACATCTACCGTTACGTAGATGAAAAAGGAATGAATCCCTTTCAGGCCGCAATCGAGGGCACAAGGGAAATCGGCCTGGCTGTGCTTGCCACCACGCTCTCGCTGATGGCCGTTTTCGTGCCGATCGGTTTTATGCAGGGCATCGTCGGGCGGTTCATGTCATCATTTGGTCTGACATCAGCCTTTGCCGTCGCGGTCTCGCTTCTGGTTTCTTTTACTCTGACGCCGATGCTGGCTGCGCGTCTTATCAAACGCAAGGACGAAGGCAAGCAGACAGCGGAACTCCAGGTTACCGGCGACGGCATGCTCGGCGAGCATCAGCCGGCACACGACTCACATCACGATTCGAAAGACGTCGGATGGTTTCGTCATCTGGACCGCATCTACACGGCGATGCTTCGTTTCTCGATGGCACACCGTTGGGTAATCGTAACCCTTTGCATTCTTGTTTTTCTTTCTATTATCCCGTTGTTTTTGTTTGTCGGAAAGAATTTTCTCCCTGTTGATGACCAGTCACAGTTCGAGGTATCCGTCCGCGCGCCTGAAGGTTACAGCCTTTCCGCTACGTCACTCATGATGGAAAGAATAGCTTCGCGTATTCGCGAACTGCCGGGCGTTACCGATACATTGACAACGGTTGGCGGCGGAACGGCTCAGGTTGTAAACAGCGGCACCATCTATGTCAAGCTCACCGACATTGGCCAGAGACAGAAATCTCAGGAAATGCTGATGTCCGATACGCGGGAACTGCTCAAGGATTTTCCGGATTTACGCACTGGTGTTCAGCAGGTGCAGGCTTTCTCCGGCGGCGGTTTTCGTAATGCAAACGTGCAGTTCCTGATTTCCGGGCCGGAACTTAACAAATTAAAGGAATATTCCGAGATGATCCTGGAGAGGATGAAATCCATCCCGGATGCCGTTGACGTTGACACTACCCTGATATCCGGCAAGCCTGAGGTACGCCTGAATATCGACCGTGCAGCCGCAGGAGATCTCGGCGTAAGGGTCGCCGATATTTCACAGGCTCTCAATACACTTGTTGCCGGCCAACAGGCAACTACTTACAACGAAGGCTCAGACCAGTATGAAGTGTGGGTGCGTTCTGTTAATTCCTTCCGAAATGACGTCTCGGGCTTGAAGCAAATGATTGTTCCGTCAACCAAATTAGGCTGGGTTACGCTCGACCGGCTGGTTACTATCAGCGAAGGCACCGGCCCTGCTTCGGTTGATCGCCTTAATCGGCAGCGGCAGGTAACTTTGCTTGCAAATACACGGCCGGGAGGTTCCGCTGCTTCGATTACCGCTGCGATCGATGATTACGTAAAGGAGCTGAAACTGCCGCCCGGCTATCAGACCGGCTACGTGGGTCAATCAAAGGAAATGCGTAAAGCGGGCTTTTACTTCCTTTTGGCTTTCGCTCTGTCTTTTGTGTTCATGTATATCGTGCTTGCGGCACAATTCGAATCGTTTATCCATCCCGTAACGATTCTTTTGACTCTTCCGCTTTCGGTTCCATTCGGAATCGTCAGCCTTTTCATAGCAGGACAGACTGTAAACATTTTTTCGGGACTCGGGCTGCTGTTGCTATTCGGTGTTGTCAAGAAAAATGCGATTTTGCAAATTGCACATACCAACGATCTGCGTTCGCACGGAATGAGCAGATATGATGCAATTATTCAGGCCAATCGTGACAGACTGCGTCCTATCCTGATGACCACTATCGCACTTGTGGCAGGCATGATACCGCTGGTCGTTTCCAGCGGCGCGGGCTCCGGAACCAATCGCTCTATCGGCGTACTCGTCGTGGGCGGACAGTCTCTATGCCTCCTGCTGACTCTGCTTGCCGTACCTGTTTTTTATTCAATTTTCGATGACCTGAGCGAGATGCGCCTTTTCAAATACGTCGGGCAGGCGTCCGATTGGCTCTTTGGGGGTATCCGGCGCCGTTTCGCATCGGCAACAGGAGCAATTTTAGGCAAAAACTGAGCGAAACCTTTCGCAGAAGTAGAATTTTTATGAAGTGGCAAGCATTTTTAGTTATAAATCTTTTTGCTGCAACCGCATCAATCGCGGCATTTGCTCAGGTACCGACGCCGACTCCGGCACAACAGCCTGCTCCGACCGTCGCTCCGGAGAAACTCCAGGGAGTTCCTTCAATCGCGCCCGATTACAAATCCGATAACCGGAACTTACCGGATCTGGGCCGCGTCGGTGTCAATATGCTCGATCAGCGAACATTGACGCTCGAGGAAGCTATCTCTATGGCTCTTGAAAACAACAACGACATAGAGGTAACGCGTAAGAATGTCAAAATCGCAGAGTTTGACCTCCGGGCAGCCCGCGGCGTGTTCCAGCCAAGGCTGACAGGCCAGACATCTTTTGAACGCTCGACGACGCCAAATATAAGCATCTTCAGCACCAACAGCGAAACAACGCAAACAACGCTTGTCGGCAACCTCGGGGTAGCCGGATTCGTTCCGTCTTTTGGAACCGTGCTCCGCGCCGATGTAACCAACCAGCGTTTGACTACAACAAATCCGATTTCCATTCTTAGCCCGCAAAACAATGCATCGTTGGGCTTTACAATTACTCAACCGCTTTTTCGCGGCCGCGCATTTGACCAAAACCGCAGGACGATCGAAATTGCAAAACGGAATCTGGCATTGACCGATGCGCAATTCCGTCAAAAGACAATCGACACGATTGTCAACGTTCAGCGAGCTTACTGGGATCTTGTTTTCGCATTAAAAAATTTACAGGTTCAGCGGGACAGCGTCCGCGACGCAAAAGAGCAGTACGAACACAACAAGCGTCTCGTTGACGAAGGACAGCTTGCACCGATAGATATTGTTGCGGCGGAAACGCAGGTCGCCAATTTCGAACAAGCTGTTTACGACGCTCTTAATATCGTAAATCAGGCAGAAAATATTCTTAAAAGTCTGATTGCTGCCAACAAAAATGACGGTATCTGGAATCAGGCACTTACGCCGGTGGATACGGTGGACTTACGCCCGCCTGACACTACGCTTGCGGAAGCCGTCAATTCCGCAATGGCAAACCGCCCTGAACTTGAACTAAATCAGGTGCAGAAGGATATCAACGATATTGATCGCCGTTATTTTTCCGAACAGAAAAAACCGCAGATTGATTTGGTGCTAGGTTACAATTCAGCCGGCGTAGGTGGAACGCAAAATCCGAATTTTCGTTCCCCGTTTCCACTTCCCTGCCAGCAGGATCCGAATTCTCCTGCCTGCCGCCAGCAGCTGGAAAATCTTGCACTGCTGACAGGTAATGCCTATTCCGGAGTTTTCGATAATCGCTACCCGACCTATCGTGCCGGTCTGCAAATCAATCTGCCGCTTTTTGGTGACAAAACGGCAGGAGCACAGTATGGCCGTACACTCGTTGAAGGTGAAAGGCTCGAACTTCAGCGGGCACAAATCGAACAGCTTATTCAGGTAGATGTAAGAAATGCCCTACAGGCAGTACGAACGGCTGAGGCCAGGCTCCGCGCTGCTGCAATCGCCAGAGAGAATTCGGCAAAGCAATACGAATCGGAACGCCGCAAACTCGACGTCGGCCAATCGGATATCTACAAAGTACTCGATCGCCAGACAGCCTATGCCGCCGCGAGGAGTGCAGAACTTCGTGCACAAACAGAGCTCAATAAAGCAATCGCTGATTTGCAAAGAGCAACGGGCAATTCCCTTAAGGCAAATAATATCGAAGCAAGACTGCGACGATGAAAGCATTGGTAATCACAAATTTCGGCTGCCCGGAAGTCCTTGCGGTTAAAGAAGTTCCGGACCCGCAGGACACGGGCGGCATACTGGTACGCGTTCGCGCGGCAGGCATAAACCGGGCTGATATTTTGCAACGCCGCGGATTTTATCCGCCTCCGGAGGGAATAAACCCTTATATTCCGGGACTTGAATTTGCCGGTGATGTTGTTCAAAGTGATACGCTTCGATTCTGTACAGGCGATCGCGTTTTCGGAATCGCTGCCGGCGAAGCACAGGCGGAATTGATTCGAATTGATCCGCGGCTCGCGGTTAAAATCCCTGAAAATCTATCGTATGTGGAAGCCGCAGCCGTACCGGAAGCTTTCATAACGGCAAATGACGCAATTTTTACAATTGGCCGCCTCTCGCCGTCGGAAACCATTTTGATTCACGCGATCGGGTCGGGAGTCGGACTTGCGGCCGCGCAATTAGCCAAAACGGCCAGTGCGCAGGTTATCGGTACATCACGCACAATGGAAAAGGCAGAAAAAGCATGCGGATTCGGCGCCGATTATGCTGTCTCGACTATGGAGCATCCGGATTTTTCTGCTGAGGTCGAAAAAATTACCCGCGGCCGCGGAGTAAATCTGATAATTGATCTGGTTGGGGCTGCATTTTTTGTCGAGAATCTTTCGGCGCTTGGCGAAAAAGGCAGGCTTGTTCTGGTTGGTTTGACCGGCGGCGCAATTACGCAATTTGATCTCAGAATCGCATTGCACAAACGACTGCAAATTACTGGAACCGTTCTACGAACCCGCAGCAATGACGAAAAAGCCGATGCCGTAGGCCTGTTTGAACAAAACGTAGTGCCTCTGCTTGCCGCCGGAAAGGTCCGGCCCGTCATTGATAAAGTTTTCAAATTTACCGACGCTTCTGAAGCTCATAAATACATAGAATCCAATTCTAACTTTGGCAAGGTTGTCCTCGAATGGTAATGCGGGCGGAGATGACAAACATTTTTCAGATTTCAGCACAAAGATTTTCCACAAGTGTAAAACTTTTTTCCACAGATGTGGAAAATAGGAATTTATTTACCCCTGTAATTTTGCGGTTTATAATTATCCACAGCGATGAATGCTCATAGAAGTTTTTTTATTACCGGCTTCCCTGGTTTTATTGCCTCGCGGCTTGTGCAAAAACTTGCCGGGCAGGGCGGCGAATTTCATCTTCTTGTTGAACCGCGTTTTGCAGCCAATGCACAGGCAATCGCCCGCAAACTTTCATCTCATTATCCGGATGCAAAATTCTCCGTAGTCACAGGTGATATAACGAAGCCGGGGCTTGCGATCGAAACAAAATCCGCTGACAAAATACGCGCTGAGGTCCGAACTGTTTACCATCTTGCAGCCATTTACGACCTGGATGTAAAGCGTGAGCCGGCAATGCTTGTAAATGTTACGGGCACAAAAAACGTAAATGATTTCGTTGCCACTCTTGAAAATCCGGAACGTTATAACTATATCTCGACATGTTATGTAGCCGGCCTGCGACGCGGCAGAATCCTTGAATCTGAATTGGAACATAATGCCGGATTCAGAAATTTTTACGAAGAAAGCAAATACCTTGCCGAGCTTTCTGTAGAACAACTAAAGCCTGATTTGCCCATAACTATTTTTCGTCCTTCCGTCGTAGTAGGCGACTCAGTATCAGGTGAGACTGCAAAGTATGACGGTATTTACTATCTCATACGATACCTTGCACGTTCACCTCAGTTTCTACGGCTCGTCAATGTAGGAAATAACCGCGTCAGATTGAACCTGGTTCCGGTCGATTTTGTCGTAGATTCAATGACAGCGCTTGATGGCGATTCATCCGTAACCTCCAAAACTCTGGCACTCGCAGATCCAAATCCGCTGACAACCGCCGAATTATTTGATGTAATTGCAGAAAATCTTTCAGGCAAGCGCGCTCTGCTTATGCCGCCTCCTTCGCTTGTAAAATTCGCGCTCTCCCTGCCGCTTTCTCCGATGATTACAGGCTTGCCGCATTCGGGTGTTCCATATTTTTTTATTGAACAGGAATACGACACTTCCATTGCAAACGCCCTGCTTTCAAAATATGGAATTAAATGTCCGCCTTTCAACTCCTATGCGGGCGCAATTATAGATTTCGTCCGCCGTAATCCGAAACTTTAGCTTTCGGGAATGCAAATTTTTGATATTTAACGGCATCGAACATTTTATGAACACAAAGCGAATTTCATCATTAGGAACCGGCTTTTCATTGATGATGGTCCTGCTTGTCGTCGTCAGTATAGCTCAGGGGCAAAGCGGAAGAACAAGACCCACTCCTACCCCGACGCCGGGTGATGATGAATCGGTAAAGATAATCACCGAAGAAGTAAAGCTAAATGTAGTAGCATTGGACGATAACGGCAAATTCTTTCCCGGCGTTGGGGTAAACGATCTGGTAATTACCGATAATGACATACTTCATCAGCCAAGCAGCGTTCGTCGTGTTCCTGCAAATGTCCTTATTGTGATGGACACGGGCGGGGAAATGCGTGTGGCTAAATCACTGGATCAGACGAAACGCACTGCAAAAGCTCTTATTGAACGACTCCGCGATGATGACCAGATCGCAGTAATGCAATATTCCGACAAACCGGAAATTCTTACCGAATGGACGTCAAATAAAAATATTGCTTTATCGGCTGTAAACTCTGCCAAATTTGGCCGCCGCTCAATGCTTCTGGATGCTTTGCGTTTCGCAACTGCTTTTTTGCGAAAAAGTTCTCCGGATAACAAACATCTGATCCTGATAACCGACGGAACCGATAGTGCCGGACGCAACTTGGAGGTCGAAGCAGCCTTTCGTTCAATTCTGAGCACAGATATTTCGGTTCATGTTATTAGCTACACCAAACTCGAACTTAACGACATCACACCGCGGGCCAAAGGTATCTCCAAAACCCCGCCGCCGCCCGCTATGCCGCCCGAGGTAGCGGCGACGCTGCCAAACGGCGTTCGTGATCAGGCACAATCTGCCAAAATCGGCACTGTCATTAATGTTGACAGGAAATATCTTCGTATAATGCAGCAACGGAAAAAAGACCTCGAGAATGCGGAAAAATCACTGCAGAAAATTGCCGATGATACCGGCGGCGAAATGTTGAATCCCGAAACCGCCGAAGAGATGATCGAGCGGACAGCCATAATTGCAGGGATGATTGACTCTTCCTATGTTGTTACCTACACGCCAAAAATATCAGTTGCCGAATCCAAAAATGTAAGGTCCATTTCGGTTACATCAAAACGTGAGGGACTTGTCGTACTGGCTAATCGCCGCCTGATAGCAGGAAACAGCTCAAATTGATTTCACTTTTAGCAAATTCATATTTGGACTTGACAAATATTATAATTAGAATTATTCTAAGTATTGCTGAATTTGCTTTAATTGAATAAAAGTGAAAGTAACAGGCACACGCAATCTCGGGCTAACGCGGCAACGTCAGGTTGTCCTGGAGGTAATTAAATCCTCGACAGACCACCTGACCGCAAACGAAGTGTTTGCTGCCGCAAAACGTTTATTGCCGAGCATTAGTTTCGCTACTGTTTACAACAGTTTGCGATACCTTAAAGAAGCCGGTCAGATTGCAGAAATAAGCTTCGGAAATGGAGCCAGCAGATTTGACCGGATCACTCACAGACATGACCATGCAATCTGTTCCAAATGTGGGAAACTGGTGGATATAGAAATCGAAATGCCGGCAAATCTGCTTGAAACTGCTGCAGCAAAATCACAATTTAAACCCGAGTCTATCGAATTCACGCTACGGGGCGTTTGTCCGGATTGCGGCCAGATAGATTAGTTTTTTTAAGCTTCGGTAGCGGGCCGGACCAGTTCTATTCAATAGCTGTCTGCCCGCCCAATCGAGGTATATGGCAAAAATAATTTGATTACAAAATAAAGGAGATAATACATCAAATGGCTACTGCAACTGCACCAGCACTTGAAAACACGGTAACTTTTGCAAAAGTCGGCAAGCCGGCACCGGATTTCGATCTGCCGTCAACCAAAAACCTTGAAACGCTTGCCGAAAACGTCAAACTTTCAGACTACAAAGGCAAATGGCTGATTTTGCTTTTTTATCCGCTTGATTTTACATTTGTCTGCCCGACGGAGCTCACCGCATTTTCTGACCGGATCGAAGAGATCAACGGAGTCGGAGCGGAAATCCTCGGTATTTCGACCGATTCGGTTTATTCGCATCGCGCATGGCTCAAGACGCCGCGTGATCAGAATGGCATCGAGGGGCTGAAATATCCTTTGGCATCCGATGTCGGCGGCCGTCTCGCAGCCAAGTACAATATCCTCGTAGAAGAGTCCAATATTGCTCTTCGTGGTCTGTTCATCATCAATCCTGAAGGAATTCTGCAGTATTCGGTCATCCACGATCTGAATATCGGCAGGTCAGTTGATGAAACACTTCGTGTTTTGCACGGACTTCAGACCGGTGGACTTTGCGCCGCTGACTGGAAGCCGGGTCAGGAAACATTGAAAGTATAGGATTATTTTGAGTTTGCGGGTAATGGAGAGGGTTTTCGCATTGAGACCGAATCCATTACCCTGCAATTTCAGGGGGAATTGTTATGCCAATGAGAATAGGTGATCCTTTACCGGCACTGGATGGAGCTACAGCCTGGTTCAATGGATCGCTCGAAGATACGATGCAGCAAATCAAAGGACAGCCTACGCTTATACACTTTTGGGCTGTTTCCTGTGGTATCTGCAAGGACAAAATGCCGCAGCTTAGGGATTTGATTTCAAAATATGAGCCTGCGGGTTTGAAAACAATAGCGGTTCATATGCCAAGATACGAGGCAGATACGGATCTCGACACCGTAAATGAGGCTATTCAAAGGTTTATGATTTCCGAGCCGACAGCAGTCGATGGACTTCATAAACTTCGGGATGTTTTCCAGAATGATCAGGGCTGGGTTCCGGTTTACTATCTATTCGATGCTGAGGGGAAATTGAAAACCCGTGCGGCGGGTGAATTCGGCATCAGCGTATTACAAACCGCACTGGACAAAATGTTCTCCGCATACACGGCCGCAGCATGATTTTACAGCGTTTATCTTTCCTCTTTTACTCTGTCTGAATAAAAAGCCGAAAGTCATATTTTTCGGCTTTTTATATTATTCCATTTCGTATTTCCGAAATAATTGAGGCAATTACATAAACACTTACCAGGATAGATCCGATCAATATCAAAACCAGAACGCCAATGATTCCGAATACGAAAAGATAATCGCTCGTTCGCCCTTTACCGTGTCCGGTCGCACGCGAGCGGATCAATTCTATATTTTGCTGATTAGCTTTCCAAAAAAAATCGAACCCGTCTCCGATTACGGGAATCATCCCGACCAAATAATCCAGGCCGATATTGAACGCCATTCTAAGAAGGGTTATTTTCGGCACCCCGTAGCGGACGCCGGCAATCAGTATGTAAAATGAAGCCAGGGATGTAAGCGTATCGCCGAAATTTGGAATCAAGCCTATAAGAGCATCAAGTCCAAACCGCCATTCCGTTCCCGGAATACGAAAAAGTCCATCCAGGTAACGGGCAAGGTTATCAAGTCCTTTTTCAATTTCGGCGTTTTTATTTTTACGTAAATCATTCATAAACCGGAGGCCGGCTATTTTTTCAAACGCCCGGATGCAAATTTCTCGTGAATAATTATTTTCAGAATTTTGTCACCGCGTACAATGCTATCCACTATTTTCATCCCCGCTTCGTCAATACGGCCAAAAACAGTGTATCCGCCATCCAGATGCGGTTGCGGGCTGTGAGTAACAAACCATTGGGAACCGCCGGTGTCTTTCCCCGAAAGAGCCATCCCTACAATTCCGCGTTCGTAGGGCAAAGTATTTATCTCACAACGAATAGACCAGCCGGGGCCGCCATTTCCATCACCGCGTGGATCGCCATCCTGCATGACAAAATTCGGGACAACACGGTGAACTTCAACACCGTTGAAATATCCGCGACGCGCTAATTTGATTAAATTTTCGACCGTCAGCGGAGCTTCTTCGGGGAACAAATCGATAAAAAAAGTTCCTTTTTCCGTTAAAACTTCCGCTCTTACCGTGCCGTTTTTTCGGCGTGCCGCACGATAATAATCTGCCTGTAAATTGAGAATCTGTCCCTGTTTTGTTTTGTTGCCGGGCTTGTATTTGAAGACGCGGAGCTTGCCTGACAATTTTGACACCTCAAGCATTTCGGAATTACCTGAGCTTGGTTTTGGACTGTTCAGACAGGATTCTTTGTTTCCTGAATCAGACAGAATCTCAATCGCTTTTTTTCGAACCAGATAATCCACGGAATTACTTGCAGCACAAAAAACGTCAAATGAGCCATTGGGGTCGGTTTTATGCAGGGCATCGAGGAGTGCAAGCTGCGCATCATTGTAATCATAATCGGATTTGAGCGCCCGGCTGACAGCATCTCTCAGCGCTGATGCAGTTTCCTGCGAAGCCGGTAAATCAGCAAGCAGATCCGCAGCTGTCGCTCTGACAAATATATCTTTGTTCTTCAAACATAGACGTAAAATCTCCGGTAAATCGGTTGTATTAAACCGGGCAAATGCACGCAGTATTTCCGGGCCGGCCTTTATGCTGTCAACGTCTTTTTGTGGATCTGATTCTGCCACGGCACGTGCAAGATTTCTCAATTGGTCTGATGCTAATGCTTTTCTCTTTGCGTCTTCTTCATCTACCGGTTCAATGGTTGAGAATTCGCCGATCAATGTCACCATTGACGCAACCTGTCGCCAGTTTTTCGGTTCCGGATAGCCAGTTCCCCGGCCGCGAATAATGCGGATTCTTGCAACCAAGGGCTCAGGATTTTCGAAGTTGTCAAGCCTTGCAAATTCTTCCAGCAGTACCGCGGCCCTTTCATTTTTGGAGTTGTAAAACAATTTCCCGAGAACGGGGAAAATTTCCAACAGCTCATTACGTTCGGCCGGGAGCCGCTCTTTTGATTCTTTCATTGAAACAAGCAGTTTTTCCGCATGTTCCAGCAATCTTTGAGCCGCTGCGGAAGAATTCAGTAAACCGAGCGAACGTATCGCTGAGACCCTGACCCGCAGATCAGTATCATTAGTAGCCGCCTCCAAAAGATACATTTCGGCCGCTTTTTCGCCTGCTGCTCCGAGAGCGCGTGCGGCATTTGCCCTCACAATTGCCTCTGTATCAGTTTCAAGCAGTTTGATCAGTTGCGTTATGCCTTTTTTCGAACGCAGCCGTGCCAGAACGTTAGCCGCATCGGCACGTACGCGAGGCTCCGGATGTGCCAGAAAAGCGGACGCGATATTTTCTGCCTCAGGCGGTTTTGAACGCAGCAGTGCGGTCAGTGTCAGGAGAATCAAATCACGATCCGCAGTTTTGCTTGCGATTACGGCATTTCCAAATTCAGCAACTGAATTTGCCAAATCAGCCGCATTCTTTTCTTTTGGGTTGGCCGCGGCAATTTTTCCTGCTGCTTCTACAATGCGTCCGCAAAGGCTTGGCTGTGTAATTCCCTCCGCCATTTGCCGGCGCAAAAGGTCCATCAGGATTTCCGCGCTTTTGATGGATTCAATTTCGCCGATTGCAAAGGCTGCCATCTCACGTACAGATTCATCTTTATCAACCCGAAGCATCTGCTCCAAAACGTTTAAGGCAGCAACATCGCCAATTCTCCCGGCAGCAAGCACTGCCCGTTTCCTGATCGAAGGGTCATCATTTTTAAGCAGCAAAGCAAGCTTCGGGCTAAAGTAGCGCTCATCTTCGGCTTGCAATATATCTACCGAAACGGCTAAAGGCAGTTGTCCCGAAACCGGGATACATTCGATACAAAACAAAAGACAGAAAAAAACCGGAATTTTGAGGAGAATGTTTTTGGTAATGAAATGTTTATTGATCATGAGCAGCCTCAATAATTTCAAAACTCGTCTCGATTGTAGCCGTCGGCCGGACAGTTGCAGCTACCGAGCAATATTTGGTTTCAGAGAGTTCAATTGCGTCAGCAACGGCCTTTTCGGAGATACTGTGGCCGGTAACGATATGTTTTACAAAGAATTTCAGGAACTTACGAGGATGTTCCGCCGCTCGTTCGCCGCTTATTTCCACGCGGTATTCGCGGACATCCTGTCTTTTCTTTCGCAGAATTGAAACGACGTCCGCCGCAGTACAGCCCGCGACGGCAAGCATAAGCATTTCTACGGGTGTTGGGGCTGAATGACGATCGCCTTTGGTATCAATGGCAACGGCATGTCCGCCCGGCGTGATTCCGATGAAAAATTCATCGCCTGCGTAATGTATAACAGCTTTTTTTTGATTGTCCATCATTGTAAATCCTAATGGTGCCTGTGTTTAGACACTATATCATATTGCAACCGGAAACCTGCCGGCCGGAAATTTTGAAAACAACCTTTTCTGTTTAAACGGCTTCTTACGGCATGGAGCGGCCCGAAGTCCGCAATTTTGACTTTCCGGAGACAATAAATGAAAAGGTTTCAGATAATTGCGATTCTTTTGTCGTTGATTCCATTTGCGTCAATAAACCTGTCGGCACAGCGTACAACCGACAGGCAGACCCGTGATCTTATCCGTACACTGGACTCACAGGTTGACGACATTCGTTTTGCCATAGAATATGACGCCGAATATAACTCCGCCAATATTGATCGGGCAAATCTGGTACGAAGTCTCGACAATCTACGTCAAAAAATCGCTTCATTCAGCGATAATTTTCTGGCTCGCCGTGAAAACCGTGATGACATTCAGGCAATTGTAACCGCCGCAAAAGATGTCGAGGCAGCTCTGAAAACAGGAAATACCAACCGTAAAATCGATACCGATTGGGCTGATACAAAGCGGACTATTGATGCCCTTGCAGGCAAATACGGCGTTGTTGTTAACTGGAATGCCAGGATATCCAATGCGTCCGCATCAATGGCTTCAAATAGTTTGACCGGAACTTACCGTCTCGACACTGTCCGAAGTGAAAAGATAGCGGATATCATTGCTTCAACCAATACTACTGGTGATAACCGTCGGGATCTCGAGACTAAATTGCAGGCCCCCGAGCTAATCTCGATTGACATTAACGGCAGTAATGTTACGCTTGCTTCTTCCATTGCAGCACCTGTTACATTCGTCGCAGATGGACGCGAACAGATAGATCGCAGCGGCGGGCGTACCATAAGGCTTAAGGCAACCCTCAGAACCGGTACGGAACTCACCGTCTCAAGTCTCGGAGGTGAGACCGATTACACAATAACATTTGCATTGATTGACGGTGGCCGCAGCCTTAGGGTCACCAGACGGATTACTACCGATTATCTCCCCGAAACTATCTTTGCTGACAGCATTTACACGCGAATCGATACCGTTGCTGACCTTTCCGTCGCTCCGGATGCAAACGATTCTACTGTTTACTCGAGTTCAGATACTTCCGACAGGCCGGGATCCAATGCTCCCCGCGGTGCAAATCCGACGTTGGGTCAGGCAAGAAGCGGTAAATTTCTAATCCCCAACGGAGTTATATTAACCGCATTGCTGGAATCTACAATAGATACCGGGGTTTCACAAAATAATGATCGTTTCAGAATGACGGTTCAGTCGCCTCTTGAATACCGCGGTGCCGTAATCGAAGGCTTCCTTTCGGGTATCGGCCGTTCAGGACGCGTTTCCGGTAGTGCCAATGTTACATTCAACTTTGAAACAATTACGCTTCGTAACGGCGAAAGATATGATTTCGCCGGAATCCTTCAGTCGGTCAAGGATCAAAACGGCAAACTTGTAAAAGTAGATACCGAAGGCACCGCAAAAAGCGACAGCCAAACAAAAGAAACGGTTAAGCGCGGCGGCATCGGTGCCGGAATTGGCGGTGCTATCGGAGCAATCGCAGGCGGCGTAAAAGGCGCCATAATCGGTGCCGTTATTGGTGGAGGAGCCGGAGCCGGATCTGTGGTAGCAACCGGAAGAGACGACGTTAAACTCCTGCCCGGTGCCATGTTCACCATTCAGGCCTCCGCACCAGAACAAACGCAAAGAGAAAACTGATTACTACTCAGTCTAATCATTTGGACGGCTGCCTTTCCATTGGGGCCGTCTTTGTTTTGCCATTACATTCGTGATGTAATTATCGGCAATGTTTCCGGAGGAAATCGAACAATACCGCGACCGGCTGTGGCGTCGTGAGGAAGCTTTGAGAATCAAAACCGTTGAAGATCTCGAAGCCATGGTAGAAGAACTCGGGTTTTGTCTGGCAATGACAGACATAAGAAAACGAATGCCCTCGGTTTACATTGCTGTTTGCGGGCGGCGGGATGCGCACATGCCTCGAAATGTACAAAAAGACGAAGAGGCAAGCGCCGCCTGGGTATTAAAGGATCAAGCAATAGCACGCGGCCGTATCTATTATGCAAAACTATTCAAAGGCCATTCGATGTTTATTTCACGGGATCTGGTCCCTGTTTTCAATTCTATTTGGGGATGCTCCCGCCAGGGCGAGAAAGGCATTCTCTCGGGTAATGCGTCTGCCGTGCTTGCTCTTTTACGTAAAGAATGGGAAATGGCTACGGCGGACATAAAAAAATTCGCAGGTGTAGAAAATAAGACAATGCTGTCAAAAGCTTTGGACGAACTGCAGCAGAGAATGAAGGTTATCCCTTCGGAAGTTGTTTATATTCCAAAGTTTACATATATCTGGACACCTTCGGAAACGCGTTTTTCAGAGGAACTTCGCACAAAAATCCCGCGGGAAGAGGCCGTTTATAAACTAGCCCGCGCATATCTTAAAACATTCGGGCTAACACTTCGCGGGGAATTTTCAGGCAAATTCGGGCTTTCACGCGCAGAAGCCGGCCGTGCGTTTCACCGGCTGGTGGACGAGGGTTTTGCGATTCGAATAGATACCGGAATTTACCGCCTCAACAACGTTTGATTGAATCTTAATTCCTCGCTTTCGCGAAAGCTGCAAAAATAACCTTGCCGCCAATCATGGTCGTTCCAAAAACTTCTAATATCGGGCAAGTTCGATAATTGCCGCTTCGACATCTTCCGACTGCGGCAGTATGTAATCTTCCAATTGCGGTGCATAGCCGACAAATGTGTCCGTAGCGGCAACTCTTCGCACGGGTGCATCCAGGTATTCGAAAAGTTCATCAGAGATTCGCGCTGCAATCTCGGCACCGACACCAAAAGACCTTGGGTCTTCATGGGCGACAATTACACGCGATGTTTTTCTTACGGATTCGGCTATTGCCTCCCAATCATAGGGCACGATAGTCCTCAGATCGATAATTTCAACCGAAATCCCTTGCTGTTCAAGACGTTTTGCTGCCTGATTAGACCGCTCAACCAGTGCGCCAAAAGTAATTACGGTAACGTCCGTGCCCGGGCGGATTGTTTTGGCCTTACCGAAAGGAATCATAAAATCGTTCGAGGGATATTGCGATTTATTGTAAACCTGCCGGTAAAGGTGTTTGTGTTCAAGAAATAACACAGGATCATCGCAGCGAATAGCCGTCCTGAGCAGACCATTTGCATCCAGTGCGGTTGATGGATAGACAATACGGAGTCCGGGAGTATGTGCAAAAAGCGTGGTTCCAGACTGCGAATGGTAAACTGCTCCACCCTTTAGGTAACCGCCAACCGGTACGCGTATCACCATTGGACATTTCCAATCGCCATCAGAGCGCCAACGCATTACGGCAACTTCATTTCGTATTTGATGAAAAGCGGGGAAAATATAATCAAAAAACTGAATTTCAACAACCGGCTTTAAGCCGCGCAGCGCCATTCCAACCGCGCGACCGATAATATTTGCTTCGGCAAGCGGTGAATTGAAAACTCGTGCAGAGCCAAACCGTCTTTGCAGATTTGCCGTTACCTTGAAAACTCCGCCTTTGCCTTTTACTCGATCCAGGTACTCCTCGCGTGAACAATCGGCTACGTCTTCCCCAAAAACCACAATCCGTTCGTCACGCTCCATTTCTTCATGGAGGCAACGATTGATGAGGTCAACCATTGTCCCCGGATTTCCCGACAATTCGGCGCCATCCTCCGTATCGAACAATTTTCGGTCCGTTGGGTCAACATCAGGCGAAAAGACATTTCTTAAAGCGGTCGGGCCTGCCGGCTGAGGCGTTGCGACTGCAAGGTCTGCGGCCTCGTTAACCTCGTTGTCAATGGCTTTGCGTAATGCTTCCAATTCTTCTGAGGTCGCAATACCTTCCGTCATCAGAAATTCAGCAAATGTTTTTATCGGATCGCGTGCAGCCTCAGCCTCGCGTTCCTCGTCCGGACGATAGAGTTTTTCGTCATCAGAAAGTGAATGCGAATAGGGACGGATTACTTTTGCGTGGACAAAAGCCGGCCCGCGCCGTTCGCGGCAATATGAAACAGCGGCTTTGAATGCCGCATAGGAAGCCAACGGATCTGTACCGTCAACTTTCTGAATAAACAGGTTAGGGAATCCCGACACCAGTTTCGAGATGTCGCCGCCGGCAGTATTTACTTCCACCGGGACAGAAATCGCGTAACCGTTATCTTCAACCACGAAAATAACGGGCAATTTCAGATTACAGGCAGTATTGAGCGCTTCCCACCATTCGCCTTCACTTGTAGTACCGTCACCGACGGACATATAGACAACTTCATCGCCCTTGAAACCTGCTACTTTGGTTTGCAATTCCTTGACCAGCGACGCTCTGTAACCGGCCTCAGCGGCTCCCACGGCGTGCAGCGCCTGCGTACCTGTACAGGAAGATTGCGAAGGAACGTTGAGTTTTACACTGCCCCAATGCGAAGGCATTTGCCGTCCATGTGAATTTGGGTCTTTTTCTGCTCCGACTGAAGACCAAAGCATTTCCTGAGCAGACATTCCGAGCCCGAGCATTAGTGCACGGTCACGGTAATAAGGGAAAAACCAATCGTAACCCGGTTTTAACGCCAAAGCCGCGCCAACAAGCACGGCTTCGTGGCCGGCACCGCTGATTTGGAAAAATATCTTGTTTTGTCCCTTGAGCTGGATCTCTTTATCATCGATGCGTCGGGATAAATACATTGTGCGGTAAATCCCGACCAGAGTCTCCGGCGAAAGCCCATGGTATTTCTCCACGGTCGGTGTTGCCACTGACGATGCATTTTCGCTGCTGGAGGAATTACTTGCTCTTTTATTGTTCTTATTATCAGTCTTTTTTGCGGAAACAGACATCGAAAAATAATCCTTGTAATAAAATTTTCTGATAGTTACGTAACTAAAAAGAATATCAAATGGCCGAATACGAGGCAATTCCGTGATACAAACCGCGTATCGGCAAATTAACACCCCACGCCGAAAGTTTTAAAACCCGCCGATTGTTTTAAGCATTACAAAAATAAATCTCAATTATTACCGTTTTGTTCCTACCGTACCGAAAAGTGCATTATTTACAACGCTTTAGCAGTTCAATAGCATTTGTCTTACAGACATTTTGCCAATAAACAGGTCAGAATTGGCTTCTCAGTCTGCAAATATTTTTGGGTTTTACGGAGGATTAAATTCACTATGCAGCCAGCAAAAATCGAAGGATATACTTTAGGAACGGCGGATGTTTCCCGCTCACCCGTATCACTGGACGAATTTGAAAAAATGAAAGCAAGCGTCCTGTTTGGAGATGAAGACATCAAATACCTGAAAATGTCTTACGAAATTCTCAAAGACAGGACAGAAGCCATTCTTGATGTCTGGTACGGCTTTGTCGGTTCGCAGCCTCATCTGCTCGAATCATTTACATCTCAAACGGAAGGCTCGCCAATAGTCAGCTACCTGACTGCGGTCCGCAAAAGATTCGGGCAATGGATTCTCGATACAGCAAGAGCTGAATATGACCGGCAATGGCTAGATTATCAGTATGAGATCGGCCTGCGACACCATCGCTCCAAAAAAAATCTGACAGATTCAGCCACATCAACTGATATAGTTCCGTTCAGATATTTATTTCTGTTGATTTTCCCTGTTACCTACACGCTGAAGCCTTTTCTTGCCGAGAAAGGTCACTCAACCGAGGATGTAGAAAAAATGTATCTGGCGTGGGTAAAATCCTGCCTGCTGCAACTGACCCTTTGGAGCTTTCCTTATGTCAAAGACGGCGATTTTTAGCAGTTTCAGATATTTTTAAAGGGACACACGGTGCTTTGTGTGTCCCTGTTATTCATTTCCTGAGAACCAATGGGATATTACTGCATACTGCTTTTCGGTTCGCCAATATACAGTGAGCCGCCGGCAGCCTTGAATTCACGCGCTTTTTCGGCCAATCCATCGGTCAGTGCTTTTTCTCCCGATACGCCGTGTTTTGCGGCATATTCGCGAACGTCCTGAGTGATTTTCATCGAGCAGAAGTGCGGACCGCACATCGAACAAAAGTGTGCCAGTTTGGCGCCTTCGGCCGGCAGCGTCTCGTCATGATATTCACGTGCGACTGCGGGATCAAGTGCGAGGTTGAATTGATCTTCCCATCGAAACTCAAATCTTGCTTTGCTCAGGGCGTTATCGCGGTATTGAGCCGTCGGGTGCCCTTTAGCCAAATCAGCCGCGTGCGCGGCAAGTTTGTAGGTTATTACTCCCTCTTTGACGTCTTTTTTATTCGGCAATCCAAGGTGTTCCTTTGGAGTAACATAACAAAGCATCGCAGTGCCGTACCAGCCAATCATCGCGGCCCCAATAGCACTAGTTATGTGATCATAGCCGGGGGCAATATCCGTCGTTAATGGTCCAAGCGTATAAAAAGGCGCCTCGCCGCAGATCTCCAATTGTTTGTCAACATTTTCCTTGATCAAATGCATCGGGACATGGCCCGGTCCTTCGATCATTACCTGACAATCCATTTCCCAGGCAATTTTTGTCAATTCGCCAAGCGTTTCCAATTCAGCAAATTGCGCATCGTCATTTGCGTCTGCAATAGAGCCCGGACGAAGCCCATCGCCCAGACTGAACGAGACATCGTATGCCCGCATAATCTCGCAAATTTCGCGAAAATGCGTGTAAAGAAAACTTTCCCGATGATGCGCAAGGCACCATTTGGCCATTATCGAACCGCCGCGGCTGACGATGCCGGTGGTCCGTCGCGCGGTCAGAGGAATGTAAGCAAGCCGGACGCCGGCATGGATTGTGAAATAATCCACTCCTTGCTCTGCCTGTTCGATCAATGTATCACGGTAAATTTCCCACGTCAGTTCTTCGGCCTTGCCACCGACTTTTTCCAACGCCTGGTAAATTGGCACGGTTCCGATCGGAACGGGAGAATTTCTCAGTATCCATTCCCGGGTTTCGTGAATGTTTTTACCTGTTGAAAGGTCCATCACCGTGTCCGCACCCCAAAGTGTGGCCCAACGCATTTTTTCAACCTCTTCTTCGATCGAAGAAGCTACCGCCGAATTGCCGATGTTTGCATTAATCTTAACCAGAAAATTTCGGCCTATTATCATCGGTTCGGATTCGGGATGATTTATATTTGCGGGAATTATCGCGCGGCCGCGCGCCACTTCGTCACGCACAAATTCCGGAGTAATGTATTCCGGTATTGAGGCACCAAAAGATTCTCCTTTATGCCTGTGAAAGAGAGATGAACTGTCACTTTGTGCGGCTGATTGTTCCTTTCGATCAGCCGCCATTTTACGCCCAAGATTTTCCCTTATGGCAACATATTCCATCTCAGGCGTAATGATGCCGCGGCGTGCATAGTGCATTTGAGTAACACAATGTCCTTTTTTGGCCCGAAGCGGCCGCCTTCTTAGGCCGGGGAAGAGGCCTGTCGAGCTTTTATCATCACTGACGGCATTTGCGGTTTTCCTGTAAAAACCTTCGTATTCTTCTACATCGCCGCGTTCAATAATCCATTTGCGCCGGAGCTCGGGCAATCCATTGCGTACATCGCACTTTTGCTCCGGATCGGTCCATGGCCCGCTCGTATCATACACACGAATGGGCTCATTGGTTTCCAGCGTTCCGTCGGGCCGGCGCGACGGTGAAAGTTCGATTTCACGAAAAGGAACTTTAAGCTTAGTCCTTTCGCCTTCTCTGCCGGTTATTTCTGCTTCGACATAAACTTTTCGTGAAGCAGGAAACCGTATTTCGTCACTGCTTATGGAATTAATATCATGATTGATGGACTCCGGTGCGGCTGTTCCATTGTTTTTGCGCGTTTGAGAACCTGATTTCATAGTTTTTCTCCCTTCGTCGGTATTATCCGCATCAGGTTTTTAGGGTCTTGCCGGCTTTTGGGTAAAAAGCAGACAACTCTCAGCCCGAAAGGCTCCCCTGAAAACTCTTATTGCATTAACAATCCTACTCTTCGTATCAACAAAGTTCAATCCTATTTGGTTTGCATCGGACCAGAGCTGGCTTGATGCATGTTTTTCAATTGGAAGTCTCAATGCCTGCCATTACTGCCAGCGGTGACAATGTAGAATTATTTGAATGATCGAAAATTTCATCGAGTTCTTTTTCTACACTCCCATGCCCGGGCGGGATCCGCTTTACAAGCGGCTCGAAACTGCGGAAATCGTAAAGTTCGTTGTCCAGAAGATGAGAGGCGGTAACATTTGATAACGCGGTTAATATCGTACTTCTGACAAAAGGAATCTCTTTTTCAAGTTGATCGACCAGTTCTTTGACGCGCGCGCGTTTCAGATTTGGCTGAGAGCCGCAAAGATTACATGGAATTATCGGGAATTGACGCTCTGCGGCGTATTTTGCAATCTCTTTCTCCTGACAATAGGCAAGCGGCCGGATGATGGTATTTCGTCCATCATCACTGCGCAGGACAGGCGGCATCGCTTTCAGTTGGCCTACATATAAAATATTGAGTAAAAAAGTTGCGATTATGTCATCCGAATGATGCCCAAGAGCGATCTTGGTACATTTCTCCTCGACTGCCACGCTGTAGAGAATGCCCCGGCGAAGCCGGGAACAAAGGGAGCAATAAGTTTTCCCTTCAGGAATGTGCTGTTTGACTATAGAATATGTATCTTCTTCTATAATCCGGTACTTAACGCCGATGCTTTGCAGATAATTTGGCAAGACATCTGCGGGAAAACCGGGCTGTTTCTGATCAAGATTTACCGCTAATATATCAAAATCGACCGGAGCCCGCCGACGCACCTCCAAAAGCAGGTCCAGCAATGTGTAGCTATCCTTTCCACCCGAAAGACAGACCATTATCCGGTCGCCGTCCTCAATCATAGAAAAATCGTGAATAGCCCTGCCGATTTTCTTCAGCAGTTTTGTCTTGGTTTTGGTCTCAGCGAACATCAGGTAAAAATTCCGTCCTAAAAGTGAAGCATGACTCAATCACAAAAAATTGAATCAGGCGTCAAATATATGATTTTGGCATTTACCGCGTTTCTTTACAACCTGCAAAAATTTGCTGGACAGCGTGCGGTCTTGTCCGTTATCATTGCCATCGATGCACTATTCGACCGATGCATTTTCTGATTATCGGTATCGCAGCTGGTTTTTCGCACTTCTGCGAAACCCTTACACTCGGTAAGTATAAGAAGTAAAAGGAGATATCATCTTATGATCAGGATGGGAAGAAATGCCAAACCCGAACAGTCCGATTCCCCCGAATATCAAACTACTGCACCCGTAAGCGCGTCATCACTCGGTTACGGGCTTGAAAGCACCAACACAGTCTCGCGGCCCGCCACTGACAGCGAGAACATCGCACGTGATATCAAGGAGGGAAAACTCAGCGGCTTCGTCGGGCACGGCACTTCGCTCACCGGCGATACCACGTTTCAAATGATGCTTCGGGTTGACGGTCACCTGACCGGAACCGTTTCATCGGATGGCGGCACATTAATCGTCGGCAATAACGGACGTCTCGATGCAAATGTATCCGTCGGCGTGGCAAATGTTAACGGCACAATTAACGGCGACATAACCGCGACCGAAAAAATACATCTCGGTCGTACTGCCAGGGTTGTCGGAAATATTTCGACTCCGAAGCTCGTAATTGAAGAAGGTGCCATTTTCGAAGGGGGTTGCACTATGTTGAAAGAGCGTGAGTCGCAGGAAAAACAATCAGCCGCTCAAACACAATCAAGTTATTCCTCGTCTTCCTATTCCTCAGCCTCTTCCTATTCATCAACTGCATCTGCTACATCCTCGCTTTCGGCTGATGATGATGATGACAAAGAGGACGAACAAAAGACAGATTCGGCAACCGTCTAAGTTTTTGTTGAACACAAATTGTCTCATATGCACTAAAAATGCGGCTCAACAAGCCGCTTTTTTTTCGTTTGTATTCAACTATTTTTTGAGACTATACTTTTCGCCGGTTCTCCTGAAAGGGTTCGTAGACCCGGATTAAATCTCCCGGAGGTATTATCAATTTCATGTGGAATGATTTCAGACAGTTTATAGCTCGCGGCAACGTAATTGACCTGGCTATCGCAGTAATAATGGGCGTCGCTTTCGGCACGGTTGTTAAGACGCTGACGGACGGGATAATTATGCCGATTGTCGGATATTTAACCGGCGGAGTAGATTTCAAGGCGAAATTTATAGACCTGAGCGGTACGATGCCGGCAAACGCTTCACCTGAACAGATTGCCGAAGCCTTGAAAAGCGGTAAACCACTTATTCTCTACGGGCAATTTATCAATGACGTAATAAGCTTTCTGCTTGTGGCAGTCGTCATGTTCTTTTTAGCCCGTTATGCCGTTCGGTTGTTTAGTGCGCTAGAAAAAACTGCCGGCCCATCGGAGGACGTTTTATTGCTGGCGGAAATCAGAGACATACTGAAAGCAGAAAAAACTAATTGAAAAAATAAGTCTTTTCCGGAGTAAAACAAATATCCAACCGGATGTCGCCGGGATGAATATCCGATATGGACTCTACAGGCGGGAAAAAACTCAAGCCTGCTTTGATACAGTCTTTTCGGCATCGGCTTAGAAAGCGGTCATAAAACCCTTTTCCATAACCGACGCGATTGCCGGACTTATCAAAACAGACAAGCGGAACTAAGACCAAATCAAAGATTTCCGGTTCAGCGGTTTTTCCATTTAACGGCTCAGGTATTCCCCAACGATTTTTTGTAAGCTTAGTCTTGCTGTCCAAAAGAATAGATTCGATCTCATCGGACCTGAAATCTACGCGCGGGACATAAACAGCAATCTGAGCAAAATCCTGCCGGATACGTTCAATAATAAGTCCCGTTTCCGGTTCGTTATTATTTTCCATTGGTAAATAACAATGAACGGAAGAAAGGCTTTTGAAATTCAATGAATCGAAGAGATTTTCCGTTATTCGTTCGGAAAGTGCCATCCGCTGTGATGAGTCAAGTTCCGAGCGTTTTTTAATAAATAATTTCCTTAGCTCGGCTTTGGTCATTGCAAAGTGTTACAATCCGGATTTATCAATAGTTAAACTTCCCGATCCGACTCGATCCAACCGCCCCCGAGCACTTCATCATCACGATAGAAGATAGCTGCCTGTCCGGGCGTAATTGCGCGCTGCGGTTCATCAAATTCAATGCGTGCGCGCCCGCCCTTCAGAGGATAAATTACAGCCGCCGCAGGATCATGACGGTATCTGATTTTTACTTCTGCCCTGATTGGTTCGACAGGATTCCTGAATGCGATCCAGTTAACTCCTCTTGCCAAAGAGTTCCTGGCAGACAGGTCTTCAGATTCGCCCACAATTATCTGATTTTTTGCCCGCTCAATTTTAACAACGTAGAGCGGCTTTTCATTTGCAATCCCAAGCCCGCGCCGCTGGCCAATGGTATAACGATGGATTCCGGAATGTCGCCCGACCACTTCTCCCTTCGTAGTAACAATATCACCGCTCTGCGGAATTTCCATACCGCGTCCTTCATGTTGGAGATACCTGTCAATGAATTCCGCGTATTTACCGTCGGGAACAAAGCAGATCTCCTGTGATTCGGCCTTTTCCGCGATGGCAAGCCCTGCAGAACGCGCAAGTTCGCGTACCTCATCTTTGTTCATTTCCCCGAGCGGAAACATTGCTCTTGAAAGCTGTTCCTGTGAAAGTTCCCAAAGAAAATAACTCTGATCCTTCCAATGATTCCTGCCACGAAAAAGACGCCAGATTTCTGCATCAGTATCATATTTCACGCGAGCATAATGGCCTGTAGCGACTTTTTCGCAACCCAGGCTCTGTGCCATTCGATCCAATGCGGCAAACTTAAGACGCGAATTGCATGCCACGCATGGAATCGGCGTTTCTCCTGAGAGATAAGAGGCGATAAATGGCTCTACAACGTCTTTCTCAAAGTCTTTTTCGAGGTTTAAAACATAAAATGGAATGCCGAGCCCGGCAGCAACCCGTCTGGCGTCATAAACATCGTCCAGCGAGCAGCACCTGGACGGCAACGGGTCGCCATTTTCGTCCACATTTATATTACGGCGCGGATCCCATAGCTGCATCGTAAATCCAACCAGGTCGTGCCCTTGCTCTTTCAGTAATGCGGCTGCTGCCGAACTGTCAACGCCGCCGCTCATGGCTACAGCGATCTTCATAAGACTGCTCTCAAATAGATTATACTGTAATTTAGAGAAAATGGCTTTATCTTATGGTTTTAAAGCTATGGGCCTCGAGTTGCGGACGCTGCATCTGGTGATTTGTGCGGTTATTTTTTGTGCAAATGCATTGGCACAGTTATCCGCAACGGATAACTGCTTCAGGGTCGGACTCGGCAAAGATCTGGAGAAACGACTCGCAAATCACAGCACCGAAACGGATTTATCGGCAAAGAAAAATACTGCAGATCTTTCCGGGCAGATTATTCGGCTGGCTGCAGATTTTTCAACTAACTCCCGAAATATCTTACAAAATGAAGAAAAAAACAAAGAATCGAAGATTGCGGAAACAGAATCGCAATCGCGGCAAATGATCTGCCGTATTCTGGAAACTTCAGGAATCCCGACCGATGACGCCTATGGCCCGGACGCTGTTGATGCTTTTCTTTATCTTGTGGCGCGGACACTAAAACCTTCGGAATTAGCAGAATTATATCCCGCTATAATTCAGGCATACCGGCTAAAATATATTCGCCCAAATGTCCATCTGGCGGTTCTGGTGGATAAAACACGCCTTGCTTTCGGCAGGAAACAATTATTTGGAACACAGGCAATTATCCGGGGAGATCTTTTGCTGCTGGCTCCGCTGGATGACCCTGAAAATGTTGATTCGAGACGGCAGCGGTTCGGTCTTTCACCACTTAAGGAATATGAAAGGTCGCTGCAGAATCAATACCGAAAGCCCGTCATCCGTTCCTTTCAATTACCGGAACGCTCTCCAAACACCCTTCCACCTGCCGCCACGCCTTCCGAACCGGCAAATTTGTGGGATGCAAGCTCCGGTGAACCGGAAATCAGAATTGCCACGGCATTGGTCAAGGTTGACGTCCTTGTGCGCGATACTGATGCCAAAAACCCTGCATCAATGGCGTCGTTGGCTTTGAAAAAGGAGGATTTCCGCATTTTTGATAATGGCAGGCCGGCTGTAATAGATTTTTTCAACCAGACAGATGCGCCTTTCGATATCGTTCTGTTGCTTGACCTTTCCGGTTCCACATCGGGGAAAACCGGCCTTATTAAAAAAAGTACGCGGCGGTTTATTCAGGCCAAGCGTCCCGAAGACCGGCTGGCAATTGTTATCTTTACCGATAAGCCGACTCTTGTCTCAGATTTCGAAAAAGATCCGGAGATTCTTTTGAAACGCGTAAAGGATATAGGCGGGTTTGGCGGATCATATGTTTGGGATGCCTTTGCTTTTGCAATGGATTTGCTCGACAAAAGTGAAAAGCAGCGGCGTAAAGCTATTGTAGCGATGACCGACGGAGTAGATAATGCTCTTTGGTTTTCAGGTTCCGGTTCCGGCTCACGTACAAGTTTTGCCGATCTGGCCGAAAGGGTAAGCCGTGAAAGCGTAATTATTTTTCCGGTTTATCTGGACACCGAAAAAGAATATCCTCGATTGGCTGATTCATATAAAGCCGCGCGGGCATCACTGCATTACCTTGGGGAAGCAAGCGGCGGCAATTATTTTACGGCAAATAAGCTCGAAGAACTCGAGCATTTGTATGATCAGGTCCTGAGTGATGTCGGTGCGGTTTATACGCTTGGTTTCAGTCCCGAAATCCGCGAAGGGGAATCGGCCTGGCACACGATAAAAATCGATGTTCCGTCACGGCCGGAGCTTCGGCTGAAATACCGCCCGGGCTATTTTGTGCAATGACTTTTCTGAATCCGCTGACAGATCCGATTCCTGAATGGCATCTGGTTGATGGTTATTATTATTTTACCAATGATATTGTCAGCCTTGGCGATCCCCTTACTACAGAAAATCTGCTGGAGGCGTATGGAAAAGGGATTTTCCCCTGGTATATCGAAGGAATGCCGCTGCCCTGGTATTGTCCCGAAAAAAGAGCCGTTCTGAATTTCGAAGACTTGCATATACCACGCAGCCTGAGAAAAGAACAGAATAGACAAAATTTGACTTTCACGATTGATAAAGATTTTCAGACAGTCATCAGACACTGCGCGGCGGCCCGCAGGCCGGGACAGAATGGAACCTGGATAACCGATGATTTTATACGCGCATATACCGAACTGCACCTTGCCGGTGCGGCTCACAGTATCGAAGCATGGGATAAAGAAGGTGCTTTGGCAGGCGGCCTTTACGGCGTAGATGCAGGTGGAGTATTCTGTGGCGAATCAATGTTTTACATACGGCCGCATGCCTCCAGGCTCGCACTTTTATTTTTGGTTGAATATTTAAAAAAACGCGGATCGTTTTGGCTCGATATCCAGGTTTTGACGCCTCATATGAAAAGCCTCGGTGCAAAGGAAATTTCAAGAAGTGAGTTTCTGGTCAGATTGCATGAAACCCGGCAATTGGGACTGAAATTATTTGATTCCTCCGGTAATGAAAAAATGACCGGTTAAAATCCCGATATATGAATCTATTGATTTATGGAGCAAATGGTTATACGGGCGAGTTGATAACCCGCCTGGCAGCAGGACGTGGATTACGACCCGTCATCGCCGGGCGTAACAGGGAAGAAATAAAGCGTTTGGCCGATAAATACGACCTTGAATATCTGGTTTTCCCTCTCGATGATCGTAAGGCTTTGAATTCAGCTTTGCAGAAAGTTGAGGCAGTGCTTCATTGTGCCGGGCCATTTTCACTGACGGCACGTCCGATGATCGAGGCCTGCTTGTACAATCAGCGTCATTACCTTGATATCACCGGCGAGATTTCTGTTTTCGAATACTGCGCCTCACTGGATGAAAAAGCCCGCGAGGCTGGAATTATGATTATGCCCGGCGTTGGATTCGATGTCGTCCCAAGCGATTGCCTTGCCGTACATTTAAAGAACAAACTTCCGGACGCCACGCATCTTACCCTTGCATTTTTCGGAACCGGAGGTCTTTCGCACGGCACACAATCAACAATGTTAATGAATATTGGCCGCGGTGGTGCCATTAGAAAAAACGGCAGGATAGTAACTGTCCCTCCGGCATTTCACATAAGAGAAATTGATTTTGGCCCGGTCCGCAAACGTGCGGTTACGATACCCTGGGGCGATGTATCAACCGCTTTTTATTCAACCGGAATTCCTAATATCGAAGTTTATACCGTTGTACCTGAAACGGTTTTACGATTTATGAAAATCAGCAGATATCTGGGCCCGATCCTTGCCCGCCGGCCGGTTCAAAGGTTTCTCCAGAGCCGGATTCCCCGCGGCGGCCCCTCGGACGAAGAAAGAGCCCGAGGCAAATCCCTTCTCTGGGGCGAGGTGCGCAACACATCTGACCAACGATTTGAATCGCGAATGTCCGCTCCGGAAGGCTACTCTTTAACGGCTCTGACTGCGCTCAACATCTCTGAAAAAGTCCTGTCCGGAAAATATGCAGCGGGTTTTCAGACACCTGCAAAAGCTTTCGGACCGGATTTGATTTTGGAGATTGAAGGTGTTTCAAGAGAGGATATTTAAATCCCGGATTGTCTTAATTCAATAAAAGGGCGGCCAATTTTTGCCGCCCCGGTTTTAACGATAAACAAGCTGAAACTGAAAACTAAACATCGAGGTTTCTGACGTCCAGTGCGTTGTCCTCGATGAATTTACGTCGCGGTTCAACATCATCACCCATCAGAATGGTAAACAACTCATCGGTTTCTATGGCATCCTCTATCCGAACCTGTAAAAGTGTACGTTTTTCCGGATCCATGGTAGTCTCCCAAAGCTGTTCGGGGTTCATTTCACCCAGTCCTTTATAGCGTTGAATGGACAGGTCTTTTTTAGCAATGGAGGTTACCTTTTCAAGCAAGCCTGAGCGCGAGGAAATCTCTTCGCTCGTTCCATTTTCTCCGACCACAAACGGGCCCGGATAATTTTTCTCAAGTTCCTGATAGAGCTCAACGCTCTTTTGGAATTCGACGAAGCTTGCCATATTCCAGTCAAGCACAAACTTACCGCCGCCCGGAGGATAAATCTCAATTTCAGACAAGCCGTGTTCAAGGTCGGGAATCAATTCCGTAGCAAAACCTGCTGCGGCAATTGTCCCCTCGATCTCGGCAAGCAATTCTTCTTGCTCGAAAATCTTTTTGATCTTGATTTTGTTTTTTTCAAGCACGCCGTTCGGACCGGCAAAGGCATTAAGAATCGCATTCAGAAGGTTTCTGTCATTACCGATACGTCGCAGGAAATGTGATGAATAATTGTTGAATTCAATAATCTGTTCCAACAGACGGGAAAGTTCGCGTCCTTCTAAAGACTTTTTACCCATAGTGATACGAACGTTGTCTGTACCCATCCGCATCAGATAACGGAACATTTCCTTTTCATCTCTGAGATATTCCTCCCTTTTACCACGCTTCACCTTGTAGAGTGGCGGCTGTGCTATAAAAATATGGCCGTTTTCTATTAATTGGGGCATTTGCCTGTAGAAAAATGTCAAAAGCAGCGTTCGGATATGGCTGCCGTCAACGTCGGCGTCTGTCATCAGGCAAATTTTGTGATAACGAAGGTTTTCGATTTTAAAGTCATCTTTGCCGATGCCGGTTCCGAGTGCGGTAATCAAAGTCCTGATTTCGCCGTGACCGAGCATTTTATCAAAGCGGGCTTTTTCGACATTGAGAATTTTACCCTTCAGCGGAAGAACTGCCTGATTTCGGCGGTCTCGTCCCTGTTTTGCTGAGCCGCCTGCGGAATCACCCTCAACAATGTAAAGCTCCGAACGTGCCGGATCTTTTTCCTGGCAATCGGCTAGTTTCCCCGGCAGGCCGGCACCGGCCATAGCACTTTTACGGACGATTTCGCGTGCCTTTCGCGAAGCCTCGCGAGCGCGGGCAGCATCGATCGCCTTGCCGACAATTCTTTTTGCGACGGCAGGATATTGTTCGAAATATTCACGCAGTTTTTCATTTAAGAACCGCTCGACGTCTCCGCTGATGGCTGAATTCAGTTTCCCTTTTGTTTGGCCTTCAAACTGCGGTTGGGGCAACTTTACGCTGATTACGGCAACCAGACCCTCCCTCGTGTCGTCGCCTGTAAGTGTAACCTTGGAATTTTTCAGCAACCCGCTTGATTCGGCATAGGCTTTAACCGAACCCGTTAGGGCCGAACGAAAGCCTGTGATGTGAGTTCCGCCGTCAATGGTATTGATGTTGTTGGCGTAGCTGAAAACGCGCTCGTCGTAGCCTTCGTTGTATTGAATAGCGATTTCGATCCCCAATGAATCATCCTCACCTGTTGCCTTTTTTTCAAAGTAAATCGGCTCCTCGTGAAGAGGATTTTTTTCACGGTTAAGATGTCTGACGAATTCTGAAATGCCGCCCTGATAGAAAAACTCGTTTTTCTTTTCAGGTTCTTCGCGTTCATCTACGATTGAAATTCTAATACCTTTATTTAGAAAAGCCTTTTCGCGAAGCCGCTCTGAAAGTTTGGCAAAACTGAATTCGGTCGTGGTAAATATCTTTGAATCCGGTTTAAAGGTTATTTTTGTTCCGCGTCGGGAAGTAGTACCGGTTTGCTTGAGCGGTGCAACGGGTATGCCTTCGCGGAATTCTATTTCAAAAGTCTTTCCACCCCGCCAGATTTCCAGTTTCAGCCATTCTGAGAGGAAATTTACACAAGAGACGCCTACACCGTGCAGTCCGCCGGCAACCTTATAGGCATTGTTATCGAATTTACCGCCGGCATGAAGGACAGTCATAACCACCTCAGCAGCAGAACGTCCTTCTTCTTTATGGATATCCGTCGGGATTCCGCGGCCGTTATCAACGACCGTTATGGAATTATCCATATGGATAGTAACTTCAATTGTGTCACAATAACCGGCCAAGGCCTCATCTACGGAATTATCAACTACTTCTGAAACTAAATGGTGTAATCCCAGTTCACCGTCAGAGCCGATGTACATAGCCGGCCGTTTTCGGACGGCTTCGCGGCCGTCAAGCACTTTAATTGCTTCGGCGTTATATTCACTTTGCGCTTTTGCGCTGTTTTTCGCTTGCGTCTTAACTTCAGATTCTGAACCTGTCCGGATGTCGATTTCGGATTTTGCTTTAGCCAATTTAAACAACCTCTTTATTTACAATAGCTTATGTTTTTATGCTGCGGCCCGGGTTGCAAGTCCTGTCATTTGGATTCCTGCCGGAAATTATGGGATCAAAATGTCCTGCTTCCGATATTAAGCTGCCGGGCGCAACCTATCTGCTTCCTGTAAAATTATACCATTTTGCCCACGTCATTGATAGCCGCGCGCGTCATATTTTCAGCCTGTAAATACGGCCTTTGCGGCAGGTCAGAAGGGCCAGAAAACCGGCACGAGAAGCATCGAAACAATGAAGACTATAACCGTTAGAATACTCCCGATTTTAACGAAATCCATAAAACGGTATCGTCCGGGTGTATAGACAAGGACACAGGCTGGCTCCAGTGGTGTAATAAACGAAAAAGAGGCTGCGTAAGTTACTGCAACAATGAAGGTTCGGGGATTCAGGCCAAGGCTTATCGCCGTTTTAACGGCAACGGGCAAAACTACCAGAGCCGCAGCCTGATTCGACATTGGCTGTGTAAGAAACACTGTCAGAGCGAAAAACCCTGCCAGTATTCCCATAGGCCCAAAATGCCCCAGTTTGTCGGTTATCAAACCTGCCAGAAATGCATCGGCACCGGTTTTTTCCATCGCGACGCCAAAACTCATCATACTTGCGATTAGAACCAATAAGCGAAAATCTATCAGCGGATACATTTCCGAGTAACGAATCGTCTTCGTTGCCAGCAGTACAAAAACTCCAAGTAAAACTGCTACTGCCAGAGGTATTTCGTAACCGGTAAATATTTTGGCAAGCGAGAGGCCGAGAAAAGTCGCAAATGCGGCTATAGCCCATTTTCGTTTCTCAATACGAAAATTTCCCTGCGAAAGATCTTCAAGAAGCAACAGCTCACGATCCGAAACCAGAGATTCGACGTCGGCACGGCGGCCCTGCACAAGCAAAACATCACCGAAACGCAGCATTACACTACTGAGTTTGTTTATAAACGTATCTCCGTGCCGATTTATTGCCAGAACAGTCAGGTTGTATCGCTGCCGAAATCGAAGTGATTTAAGCGTCTGCCCCACGAATTGGGAATCACGCATAATCATAACCTCAAAAAGCTCAACATTTCCGCCTTCGAGGACAACGTCGTTGAGCATAAAATCCGCTTTTATTTCAATACCGGCCTGCTCCTTGACGCGCATGATGTCCGCAATGGTGCCCTCGACAATAAGCGAATCGCGTCTTTGAATTCGTTCTGTCGGTGCCGGACCGATAATGCGCTCTCCCATTCTTATTATTCCGAGCACATTCAGGTCCATTTCTGTCCCGATATTTGCCTCATCCAAGGTCTTGCCCACAAGCGGTGAATCCGGCAAAACGAGCAGCTCCGACACGTACTCCCGCATCTGATATTGCTCCGTCAAGGATTCGCCGCCGCCGCGAGTTGGCAGCAGATGCCGGCCAATAAGCAGCATATATGCCATCCCGCAGGCGAATGTAATTACCCCGACGCTTGTTAGTTCAAACATCGAAAACGGCGGTTGGCCATATCGTACTATCGCGCCGCTGACGGCCAGGTTTGTCGAAGTTCCGATCAAAGTTGTACTTCCGCCCAGAATGGCCCCAAATGCCAATGGCATCAATAATTTAGATGGAGCAATCTTTGCCTTGGCCGCGAGGCCGATGATGACCGGCAGAAACATTGCCGTGGTGGTAGTATTCTTTAAAACTGACGCCGAAATCGCCGCCGTTGTCATTATCAGTGCGGTAAGCACAAAAACGTTGTCTCCCGCAATCCGGTGCAAACGTCGCCCTATCAAATCAACTATACCCGTCCGTATCAGGCCACCGACCAGCAGGAAAAGGCCTGCTATGGTAATTACTACATCGTTCCCAAAACCCGAAACGGCCTCTTGAATAGTTAAAACGTTGGTAAGCACCAATGCAATAACAAGGATAAGGCCGATTACATCTACCGGCAGTTTTTCGGTAGCAAATAAAATGATTGCAACCAAAAGAAGAACTAATGTAATTACAATTGGCGTCATTGTTTTGAAAGAATAGCCGAATTTCGGTTGCTTCTCAATAATTATTCATTTCATTCACCGACCCGGAGGGCTTAGCTAGTTTGATAAACGCAAAAACTTGTCTAAACTGTTCAAAACATCTTTTGTTATCGTTAAAACCTTTCCGGAGCGTAAATATATGAAAAAACTTGTTTTTACTCTGACGCTTTTGTTATTTTCATCCGGCGTCTTTCAAAAGGGCGTTTTTGCTCAGAGCATTGAGGACAAGGTCCGTTCTGCCGATGCCTATGCACAAGAGGTTATAAAACGCTTTGGCGGGCCAGGCATGGCAATCGCAATCGTAAAAGACGACAAGGTTGTACTTGCAAAAGGTTACGGCACTCGTGAACTCGGGAAAGATGCTCCGGTAGATGAAAATACCGTGTTCGCAATTGCCTCAAACTCTAAGGCTTTTACGACTGCAAGCCTTGCCATTCTGGTCGATGAAGGGAAAATCAGTTGGGATGATAAGGTTTCCAAGTATTTGACAGATTTCCGCCTTTACGATCCTTGGGTAACCAGCGAGCTGACTATCCGTGATCTGGTTACACATCGCGTAGGGCTGGATACTTTTAGCGGCGACCTTCTTTGGTACGAAACGACTTACAGCCCGGATGAAATTCTCCGGCGTGTCCGATATTTAAAGCCTGTTTCGGGATTCAGGACAACCTTCGGATATCAAAATCTGATGTTTATCGCCGCAGGCAAAGTTATAGAAAAAGTCTCCGGCCGTAATTGGTGTGATTTCGTTACGGAAAGAATACTTAAACCGCTCGATATGCGGCATACTGTCTGTTCAGTAAGTAATTTGCCTGAAAATGCGGCATTTCCACATAATGAATCCGGAGGCAAACTGCGTGTTTTACACCGCGGAAATGTTGACGGAGCATATTCCGCCGCCGCGCTTAATTCATCGGTCTCAGATCTGGCAAAATGGATCCGCTTGCAACTTGGCGGCGGCCTTTTTGAAGACAAGCGGATATTCAGCGCCGCTCGCGGCTGGGAGATGCATCAGCCCTACCTTGCACAGCAGATAAGCGAACCTGCCTTTCGTGCGAACCCTACAAGACACTTTTCCGGGGTCGGGCTCGGCTGGTTCGTTTATGACTACTACGGCCGAAAAATCATCAATCATAGCGGCGGTCTTGATGGAATGCTTTCCTACACCGTCCTGATTCCTGAAGAAAATGCGGGATTTGTTGTCCTGACTAACAGCGAATCGCCGGCATTTGCAGTCATGATGAGTAAAATTCGCGATTTGCTTGTAAATGCCCCCGAACGCGACCTGATTGGAGAGGCGGCAGACAGACTGGCACGGCAAAAAGCTGCTGCTGAAGACGAAATCAGGAAACAAGACGCCGCCAGGAAGACAAATACAAAGACAAGCCTGCCGCTAAACGACTATGCAGGTACATATCGCGATACAATGTACGGCGACATTACGATTTCCCAGGAAAACGGACGACTGGTCATGAGGTTTCTGCCGGCGCCGAGTTTCGTTGCCGATCTGGAACACTGGCAATATGACACTTTTGTCATTAAATGGCGGCCGAGCGTTGCATATAACTTCCCGAGAGGTTTCGTCACATTTACGATCGATAGAAATGGCAGGCCCGAAGAACTTAAAATAGATCAGCCAAATAATGATTTTTGGTTTTACGAACTCTCGCCGCGAAGGGTACAATAGAAAGTTTGGCCGGCACATGCAATTCAGTAGTGAAATTTTTCGGCCATTCGATGTATAATTTTCATACCCAACCGAAAGGAGTTTTATTGATGTCAGAAGAAGCAGTGAAAGCAGCCGAAGCCCCGGCGGAAACGCCCGCGGATTCGGCCGAAGATATTCATTATCAAGCCGTAGAAAAGGACGGAACCGTAACGGCCATCTGGGAAATGCAAGGGCAGAAACATTTGCGTACGATTGATCCTCGTTCCAATGAAGGCAAGCAAATTCTCGCCCTTTTCGAAACTGCCGGATAAGCCGCAATCATCCAGTCCAACTACCGGGCACCCGACACATGTATCGGAACCGAGCCGTTCCGAAAAATGGTTGCGCCTGCGGGAATTATTGTATTTTTCCAGCTGAATTAGCCAGATGATCAGACGTTATATGCATAAACGGGAGCGCTATTTTGCGCTCCTTAATGACAATCGAAGGATTATGCCATTCGATTGGGGCATTGGGCATTTGGTGAAAAATAGTAATGGCGGAGATCCGCGTCGAATTTTGGCAGAATTCGCAAGAGATACCGTAGAAAATAGTGAGGAGTTTTTTGCAACACCCGACGATATCGAATATTCCATCGAACGCAGACTGTTTCCGGCTTCAAGTGCCATAAACCCTTCTGATACGAAGCCGACCGTCAGACAAACAGAGGTTACTGCCGTTACCTGGCAAAGCGTTATCTCTACGCAGTCAACGGAAAACAATACCGCCGTTGCGACTTTTTTCCCTTTGAATGGTGATAAAGATGCGGCTGTAATCATACTGCCGCACTGGAATGCCAGAGCAGGTACGTATTTCGATCTCTGCAGGGTTTTTAACCGTGTCGGGATATCTGCGCTGAGACTTACTCTGCCATACCATGAAGAGCGGATGCTCCCCGATCTGGAAAGGGCTGACCATCTTGTCTCGCCAAATATCGGCCGTACGCTGGAAAGCGTCCGGCAAGCGGTGGCCGATACCCGCGCGGCTGTTTCTTTCCTTAAAAAGGAAGGATACCGTCGAATCGGAATTGTCGGGACCAGTATCGGTTCCTGCGTAGCCTTTCTTTCTTTTGTTCATGACCCGCGGATTGATGCTGCCGTATTTAACCATGTATCAGGATATATGGCGGATGTGGTCTGGCACGGATTATCAACTTACCATGTCAAAAAAGGAATCGAAGGCCATTTGACTCTAGATGAACTGAGAGAGTACTGGATGCCTGTTTCGCCGATGGCATACATGAAAAAGCTTTCATATTTAAAGCCAAGACCGCAGCGATATATTTACACAAAATATGATCTTAGTTTTCCAATATCCCTAACTCTGGACACAATGCGGATACTGCGGGAAAACGACATCAAGCACAGCTCGGTTTCGCTCCCGTGCGGACATTACACGCTAGGAGAAAAGCCCTGGGTTTACCTCGATGGATTTGCCATAGTGTCTTATCTGAGAAAACATCTGAAAAACAAAAAAGCCCGCATCTAAACCGGCAAATTTTTAATCAGACTTTGCGTTTGTGTAAAACAAAGCGCGCTACAATAGGCAAAACTGCGGATGAAACTCGATCTGGAAAAGTTGCGGCCGGTCATTGATGAGGCTTTGTTACGCAGTTTTTCCGCCGCCGGGCAGTTTTCTCTGCCGATAGATTCTGTGCGGGAAGAAATCTATCGGGCAGTCGATAAACACTTTTCCAAAATTCAAAATAACCCTTCTGCAGCCGAAATTCGGCAATTCATTGAAACTCTCAATGCCGGTGATCTTTGCCTGGTACTTGCCTGCCGGGCCGGCAAAGAGTCCGCCTGGGAAGAATTATTTCAAAGGTTTCAACCCGTTGTTAAAGCTGCCGCCGCCCAGCTTGCTTACAATCAGGATATGGCGGAAGAAATTACCAGTTCTATCTGGAGCGAACTTTACGGACTGAAGGCTGACGCTATGGGACGAAAGACCGGAAAATTAGCCTACTATTCCGGTCGCGGAAGTCTCGCAAGCTGGCTGCGTGCAGTAATTGCGCAAATGGCAGTTGACAAATTCAGGGAAAATTCAAGATTTGTTCAATTCAGCGATGAAAGCCAAAACGATTCTCACGCAGAAACAAATAGCGCTGATATTGTTTCAACAACTCCGAATCCCGAACAGGAATTTGCCGAAAAACATTCAGCGGATCAGGTTGTGTCGGCTGTGGTTTCGGCTCTCGAAAAATTAAGCGATGAAGACAGGTTTTTTTTGAAAATGTATTATTTCGACAACCTTAAACTAAAGGAAATAGGGCGTATTCTGGGCTTTCATGAAGCCACCGCAAGCCGGAAGCTGATTCGTATTCAAACAGAGATACGGCGAAGTGCCGAGAGAATACTGCAGAGTGATTTCGGATGGAATGAAAGCGAAATAAGGACTCAATTGGCTGAAACTGCGACACGGATCAGCCCAAACCTTGAAAAAATCATCGTCGGTGCGATCTTGCTTGTTATTTTGCAAGGTTTTTATTAGTAAATCGTTCAAATAGCGGGTGATTAGATGGATAATACATTCGACAAGGAAATTGACGCAATACTTCGGCAGATTGGCAGTACCGGTGCCGCGCAAGCGTCCGTTATGTCCGAAACCCATCCAACGGCCGACGATTTTGCGGCATTCTCTGAACAGCGGCTACCGGAATTCGCCCGAACTGAATTTATCTCGCATCTTTCCAATTGCTCCCGATGTCGTCACATTCTGTCGATTCAATCACTGGCGGAACCGGATGAAGACCAGACGCAAAAAGCTTTGATTGCACCGGCGACGCCGTGGTACAGGAGATTTCAACTTATACCCAAATTTGCTTATGCTTTGGCGGCAATGTTTTTGCTTTTTGCCGGTTTGCTTGTTTTTGTAATGTTAAAACCGCCGGTCGAAACCGAAATATCCGGAATTAAGGATTTACCTGCAGCTGAACCTGACGTTGCGACGAACGTGCTTTCGGCAGCCGCTCCTGAGTCTTCCTCCAATCAAACATCAAGCCCGCAAAAGCCTCTAAAAGACGGGAATGCTAAGGTAAATAATCTGCAAACAACCGAAAACCTGAATAGAACGCCGGTGGATTCATCCACAGCAAACAGAAATTCCCAGGGTTTTGCCACTTCTTTACCGCCGCCTGCAGCAAATGCAGCTCGAAGCGTCGGACTACCCGAAACTACCGCAGCAGACAAGCAAACAGCCGAAGCTGCAAAAATGCCCTCAGCAGAGGATGCGGAAAAAGATAAAAATAAAGTTGCGGACGAAGAGACTGTCAACAGATCAAGTGATTTAGAGCCAAAGGCAGATGCCTTGGCAAAAAAGAAATCCGTTTCGCCGCAGGCTCCTGTCAACATGCGTCAAAAATCCGAAAGCCGCGAGATCAAACGTTTTGGCGGAAAGACGTTTGAACTCCTGAACGGCGTCTGGATAGATACGGCCTATCGTGGGGAGGCGGTTACGATTGTCAAACGCCGTTCTGACAATTTCAGAAATCTGGATAAAGAAATTCAATCAGCCGTAGAGGCAATCGGCACTCCGATTATCATTAAGTGGGGAAACAGGGTATTGCGTATCGATTGATTCTCCGATTTAGTCGGTTCTATTTTTAATTTTTCGATAAACAATTGTATTATCGGGCTATGAAACGTCCTATCTTTCCCCTCACAGTCGCAATTTTTCTTCTTTTCCAAGCATTGTTTTCGCAGGCGCCCGCTGTCCGGCAGAATCGGGAGATCGTTTCGATGCTTCGCTCAGTATCTGCAAATAGAATCGAATCCGACATAAGAAAATTGGTCTCTTTCGGGACGCGAAATACGCTTTCCACGCAAGATAACCCAAATCGCGGTATTGGCGCCGCAAGAGATTGGATTTTTAATGAATTCGAGAAAATAAGCCGCGACTGCGGTGGTTGTCTGATAGTTGAAAAGCAAAGTTTTACACAACCAAAGGCTCCGCGTGTTCCCGAACCGACTCTCTTGACCAACGTCATCGCAACGCTCAAGGGTAGCACCGATCCGGATCGCATATATGTCGTAAGCGGACATTACGACTCCATGTGTTCATCACCGACCGACGCCGCATGTGATGCGCCGGGTGCAAATGACGACGCTTCAGGTACCGCTGCGGTGATCGAATTAGCCAGGGTAATGTCAAAACACAAATTCGATGCGACGATTATTTTTATGGCAGTAGCGGGAGAAGAACAGGGATTGCTTGGCGCAACCTATTTTGCCGAACAGGCAAAGCAAAAGGGATTGCGGATAGAGGCAATGTTTACAAATGACATTATTGGCGGTGTAACAACACAAAAAAATTCACCTAATCGTAACCGGGTCCGGGTTTTCAGCGAAGGGGTGCCATCGAACGAGACTCCTCAGGAGGCCAATACACGCCGGAGTGTTGGCGGCGAGAATGATTCGTCTTCACGCCAACTTGCAAGATTTATTAAAGAACAAGCTGACCGCTACATAAAAGATTTCAAGGTCTGGATGATATACCGTCGCGACCGCTACCTTCGGGGAGGAGATCACATCCCTTTTCTCGAACGCGGTTTTGCTGCCGTTAGAATTACCGAAGCAGATGAAGACTATAACCACCAGCATCAGAATGTCCGGACAGAAAATGGTGTTTTTTACGGAGATACGCCGGAATTTGTAGATTTCGGTTATGTCGCAAATGTTACGAGAGTAAATCTGGTTGCCCTTGCTTCGCTTGCTTTAGCTCCCGCAGCGCCGAAAAATGTCGGAATTGTAACCAGCCGGCTGACAAATGACACCGATTTGAAATGGGATCCGAACCTGGACAGCGACCTGGCCGGATATGAAATCGTCTGGCGCGATACTTCTTCACCAGAATGGACAAACTCGCTATTTGTAGGCAACGTAACAACTTACACAATTAAACAAAAGTCTAAGGACAATTTTTTCTTTGGCGTCAGGGCTGTTGATAAAGACGGAAACCGCAGTCTGATAACTTTTCCGCGCCCAACTCGCTAAAAGGTGCTACAATACCCGGAATGCGGGTAAATGACAGCGACGGCTGGATAGGCAGATACCGCTTGATCCGAAACATTGGTAAAGGGGGAATGGGCGAAGTTTATCTCGCCGCCGACTCAAAGCTCGAAAGAAATATAGCCATAAAGGTTCTTTCAACAGACTTCGCATCGGATGCCGATCGGATGGCGCGTTTTATCCGCGAAGCGATTACTACTTCATCGCTGAATCACCCGAACATCGTTACGATTTACGAAATCAACGATGATGGTCCGATTCCATTCATTGCGATGGAATACGTCGAAGGTATAACGCTTGGCTCCAGACTTAAATCATCTTCATTAACCCCGGAAGAAACGCTCGATATTGCAGTACAGATCGCAACGGCTCTCTCTGCGGCGCATGATGCAAAGGTCGTCCATCGCGACATCAAACCGGATAATGTGATTCTCCGTCCGGACGGCTTGGTCAAAGTGTTGGACTTTGGTCTGGCAAAACAGGTCGAAACCCATACCTCCGCAGATTTCGAAGCGCAAACGATCCAAAATGTTCAAACGCACCCGGGCCTTGTAATGGGAACAGTTGCATATACGTCACCGGAACAGGCTCGCGGAAAAAACGTCGATGCGCGCTCTGATATTTTTTCCTTTGGTTCACTGCTTTATCAAATGGCAACCGGACGGATGCCTTTTATCGGTGAGAATGATCTCGATGTCGTCGGTTCAATTCTTCATAAAGAGCCGCGGCCGCTTAGTCAATCCGCGCGCCCTATCCCTCAAGGTCTGGACATTGTAGTTAAAAGAGCTCTGAGAAAAGATCGGGATGAAAGATATCAGACAATGCGCGAATTACTCGCTGACCTCAAGGATATCCGCGAGACGCTGATACTTACCAATCGGTCGGAAAGCAACGGAAATGCTTTTTCGGGTCAGGGTAGTTCTCCTGACAGAGGTTTGCCAACCGAACAGCTCAATGCGGCGGCATTTGCCGAAACCGATGAAATAGCAGGCAACCCACGGACGATCAGTTCAGTGCTCCTCACCGAAATCAAAACGCATCCGATAATTGCGGGCGGAGCTGCTGCGGCACTAATCGTCATAGCAATAACCGCAGGACTATTTACACGTCAAATTGCGGCTGTTTTTCGCGGGCCTGAACGGTTTGAAAAGATGCGGTTGGACAAACTGACTTTTACCGGAAATATTCTGCAGGAACAGGCCGCTCTTTCGCCCGATGGCAAATATTTCGCTTACACAATTGCAGACGGTGGCCGATACAGCCTTTGGGTTCGCCAGGTTAAAGGCGAGAAAAGCGTTAATATTCTCCAACCGGGTCAGCATCGAATCCGCGATCTGACATTTTCACCTGACGGTACACGTATTTACTACACTTCAAGCGATGGCGAGGGCCCGCCTGCAATTTTCCAGATCCCTGCCTTGGGCGGACAATCGCGTAAAGTTATAAATGACGCGCAAGGACCATTGTCGTTTACCCGTGATGGTAATTCCATTACATTTATCCGCAACGACATCGAAATACACCAGGCTGCCATTGATGGTAAAGATGAGGGTAAAGAAGGGTCCATAATGGCAAGAGCCCCCGAAGGTCAGATATTCCTTCGGACAGCTGTTTCGCCTGATGGACAACTCATTGCAGCTCAGACTTTTGCCTCCAAGGACGGTTTTGACCACCAATGGGTAATCAATTTGAAAACAGGCGATTGGCGGGAGCTGAATCCGCAATCCTGGATTAAGCTTAATGGACTGGCATGGATGCCGGATAATCGCTTGCTGATAGCCGGACGAGATACCGAAACCCAGAATTCGCAAATATGGCTCATAGATCCTGAAACCGACGAACGGCGTCGGGTAACAAACGATTTGAGCCTTTATGCGGGTCTAAGTCTTTCAGCCGATGGCCGGACAATTATCAGTACACAATTTGATACTATGTCATCAGTTTCGGTATCCGGCATTGGAGATGGTGCAAAGCCGGTAGAAGTTACGGAAAAAGCAGGTAATTACATTGGCCGCTCAGGGATAGCGCTGATGCCTGATGGTAGTGTTATCTACACCGTTAGAAATAAAGGCGCATTTGATATCTGGATTGTTTCGCCCGATCGTTCGGTAAACAGGCAATTGACTTTCGGTTCTGCCGAAAACAGCAATTTTTCGCCGGCAGCAACTCCTGACGGGCAGTTTATCGTCTTTGTTTCAACCCGCGGCGGTCCCCCGGGCATTTGGCGAATGCGTCCTGACGGATCGGATGTCATGGAATTGACCGGAGAACCGGGTGCAAAAGGCGACCCGATTGTAACACCAGATGGTCAATGGGTAATTTACTATACGGCTTACGAAAATGGAGGAACGGGCACGCTTCGTAAAGTTTCCATAAACGGCGGCCCCTCCATACAATTGACTCAAGAGCCCTCGGACTCTCCTGCCATTTCGCCGGACGGCCGCTTCATAGCCTTTGACTACGGCCCGACTAAAGAAGATTCGAATATCCGCGTCGCAATCATCACTGCAGACGGTGGCCGGCGCATCCGGATGCTGGATTCGGTTCCCTTGGTGCGATCGCGTAACATTCGCTGGACTGCAGATGGGCGAGGTCTTTACTACATCAATACCGAATCCGGCGTCGGTAATATCTGGATGCAGCCGATTGACGGCAGCCCGCCAAGGCAAATTACCAATTTCTCTTCTGACCGCATTTTCCGCTTCGATTACTCACCCTCGGCCGGAAAAATGGCATTTACACGAGGTATCGAATCATCAGATGTGGTACTGATCTCAGATTTCAATTAACGCCCGAATCGGGCATTGCCTCCCTCGCTTTTAACTGTTTGAGGTGAAGAAAGTAATGGAAAATAATGTAATTGGTTGCGTGGGAAAAATGTGCGGATTTTCTGCATTTACCAAGGAAGTGGCTTGTTCCGGCGGTAATGGCAGCTGTTGGTCTGCCGTGATGCTGGAAGCAGATGAATCGCCATTTCATGACAAATCCCTGCAGGAAGCGACAGCAATAATCAGAAAGGCTCTCAATTCGATTCCCGCAGATCCGGACGGACGGAAACTTTCGTTTGTTCATACACCAAATGGAACACTTCTCGCATGGGTTACGCATTCCGAAGATGCTCCCTCGGGCGGGCTGGGATACTATGATGACCAAAATGAGCTTGCGAAAGTGCTCAGAATTAGAAAGTCATTCGAGACAGCCGCAGATGCGGCACGGTAACCGCTCGGTTTTTTGTTCTTAACATTTATTAAAAATCACTTAAACTTTGCCCTTTTCCTTAGCGAAAAGGGCTTTTCTTTCTTTTCTGTAAGCAATGTTGTTGCTAGACTTTTAATACTGTCGCGTTTCAGGGTCTCATATCGTTTTCCCGCGGGCGCAAGATTTATAAATTCGGTAGAATTTCAATAATGAGAAAACTGATTTTTTTCCTCACTCCTCTTTTATCCTTTGCGGCATTGTTTGCAGCATTCAATTCGATCGAATCAGCAAAACCTGCAAGTTCGACTTCTCCAAATCTGGTAATCAGCCAGTTTCAGGCCGGAGGCACATCTAACGCCAACGATGAATTTATCGAAATCCACAATATCGGCCCAAGTCCCGTGGACCTCAACGGCTATCGTGTCGTTTACAGATCGTCCTCGGGAACCAGCGACGTCGGCCCGATGGCGGCCTGGAACTCTACAACGATTCTACAACCGGGACAGTTTTATCTGATTGCTTCAACGTCCTACACCGGTTCGGCTGCTCCGGATCTTACTTATGATCCGACAACCTGTACCTGCTCGCTCTCTGCTTCGGCTGGCGGACTTGCAATCAGACAAGGCAATCAGAATACAGGCACGATCATAGATGCGGTCGGTTGGGGAAATGCAACCAATATCTTTTTCGAGGGCACCAGAACAACAGCACCTCCAAACAGTTCGTCAAAAGCACGCGATGAAAACGGTTGTAAAGATACCGACAATAATTCTGCCGATTTTCTGACCCTGACGCCTTCGGCTCCGCGCAACTCTTCGTCGCCTTCAGTACAATGTGGAAGTGCCGGTACAACCCTCTTTGCGGCATTTGCGGCTAATCCATCATCTTTGCCTCCCGGAGCACAGACTCTATTGACAGTTACCGTTGTTCCCGCTACGACGCCGCCAAGTACAGGAATTGCTGTCGCAGGCAATCTTACCTCAATTGGCGGATCAGCCAGTCAAACTTTCTATGATGACGGGACAAACGGGGACGTAACTGCAGGAGACAATGTTTTTTCATTCTTAGCAACCATTCCGGCTAATAGCTCAGGAGGAAACCGGACTCTTACCGCAACCGCTTCAGATGCTCAGGGCCGCACGGTCAACCTTAACGAGACGATAACCGTAAACGCTCCGCTTCCTAATGAAGATCCACTGATATTCGGTAATCCTTCCGGAGCAACGCCTGACGTTGCAAACGAAAATAATTACCTGATGCCAAAACCGCAGTACACACTCTCCTACAATCGAATGAAAGGCACTGCGAACTGGGTAGGCTGGAGACTGGCAAGCAACTGGATAGGCAGCACTCCGCGTCAGGACAATTTTCGCCCCGATACGTCATTGCCAAATGGTTGGTATCAGGTAACGAGCCAGGATTATTCCGGCTCCGGCTATGACCGCGGACATATGTGTCCGTCAGGTGATCGGACGAACTCCGTTGAAAATAATTCGGCTACTTTCCTGATGACGAATATGGTGCCGCAACTTGCGGCTAACAATCAGGGACCGTGGGAGGATTTTGAATCCTACTGCCGCACTCTGGCCTCACAGGGAAATGAACTTTATATTTTTTCAGGACCTGTAGGATCGCTGGGTACGATTGCACAGGGACGCGTTACGATTCCTGAATACACCTGGAAAGTCGTTCTTGTCCTGCCAAATGGCGACAATGACGTTTCCAGAGTTACCAAGGCAACCAGAACAATCGGTATTATCGTACCAAACTTCGGCCCGCTGGATATTAACGCACCGTGGAGAAATTTTCGGGTTTCCGTCGATCAGGTGGAACGCCTGACAGACTATGATTTCTTCAACGTTCTGCCAAAACTTACCCAGGAAACCATCGAGAGGAGAAAAGACCGCCAGTGATGTCAGTGAAACTTCAAAAGCCGTTTCTAAAGGCTCTTTCTTTGCTTATTGCGGGAGTAATTGTTTATGGATGTGCCTCTGCACAAAGGGATATGCCTATTTCCGCTGTTCAGGGCACTACCAATATCTCGCCCGTCGTGGGACAGTCAGTCCGTGTAAGCGGCATTGTTACGGGGCGAACCCGCAATGGTTTTTTTATCCAGACGCCGGACGGCAAAACCGATAATAATCCTCTAACAAGCGAAGGCATTTTTGTTTTTACACGGGAAGAACCTATGGCGGAAGCGGCAATCGGGAACGAAGTTCTCGTATCAGGCCGCGTCGATGAGTTTCGCCCGCGGAGTGATCTTTACGGGTTAACCATAACCGAGATAGCATTTACGCGCGGCCGTGACACTTTCAGCGTTGTATCGAAAAACAATCCTCTTCCAAAACCCGTAGCTTTGAATCTAGATGATTTCAAACCTAACACGGTGGATCAACTCGAAAAGTATGAGGGCATGCGTGTCACCGCAGATTCAATCGTAACTGTCGCTCCGACAGGCGGTCGTGTCGATCCTAAAACAGAAAATGTCGGATCCGATGGTGTTTTTTTCGGAGTTTTGAAAGGAATTCCGCGTCCTTTTCGTGAACCCGGTTTGGATATTTTAACTTATTTGGCTTCCGACCAACGCGAGAAATGGAAAAAGGAATTCCCGAATCTGCCAATATTCGACGATAACCCCGAGATTATCCGTATTGACTCGGATGCAATGACGGGCAGTCGGGCATTAAACGTTCCTGCAAAAGCAGAAATCCGCGGCATCTCCGGAATTATGCATTACGGTTTTAGCCGTTACACAATCCTCCTTGATCCTGATACAAAACCGGTCATTACAAATACTATCCGTCCGCTCCCGCTTCCGCCGCCCGGAGAGGATCAGTTCTCGATAGCCGCATCCAATATCGAATCTTTTATGGACGACGTAGATGATCCGGATACAAAGGATGATGTCGCTACTCCCGAGGCTTTCGAAAAGCGGCTTGCCAAGGTATCACTTGCCGTTCGTGACTATCTGCATTTTCCGGTAATAATAGCCGTCGAGGAAGCGGAAAATCTGCATGTCCTGAAACGTCTTGCGGAAAGAATAAATCGCGATGCCATCCAAACCGGCAAACCTGATCCCAAATATGAAGCATATCTGATTGAAGGAAATGATCCTCGCGGTATTGATTCGGGTTTTCTCGTAAAATCAGCATCGGTGAAAGTTGTTGGCGTTCAGCAAATCGGAAAAGATGAAAGATTCCTGAATCCTGTTACAAAAAATAATGATATCCTGAATGACCGTCCTCCATTGATTTTGGAAGCTGAAATCCATTCCGGTCCTGCCAACTCTTCTCTTTCTGTAACAGTGGTAGTAAATCACCTGAAATCAATGCGCGGGATCGATGACCCTAAAGATGGACCGGCAGTACGTTTGAAACGCAAATTACAAGCTGAATATCTGGCAAATTGGGTAAATCGCCGACAGAAAGAAAAACCTGATGAGCGTTTATTGCTGGTTGGAGATTTTAATGCTTTTCAATTCAATGATGGCATTGTGGATGTAATCGGAACCATAAAAGGCACTCCCGCACCTGCCGGTTCGGTTCTGCTTCCTACTCCGGATCTTGTAAATCCTGACTTGATTGATTTGGTGGACTACATTAAAGCCGACCAGCAATATTCTTATGTTTTTGACGGCAGTGCACAGGTTCTCGACCATTTTTTGGTTAACCGGACAATGAAACGTCATCTTGCGGGCTTTGGTTATCTAAGGGTTAATGCAGACTTTCCACAGGTTTTGCGTGCAAATGGAGAGCGGGTCGAACGTTTCTCGGATCATGATGTCGCAGTCGGGTATTTTTCATATAGCGAGCCTAAGCAATGATATTCGTTCTGTCATCTATCTTCTGATTCCAGTATTACCTGTGCAATAGCGAATTGTTGTGTATGTGAGATGGAAAGATGAATGCGTGAAGCCCCAAGTTCACGCATTTTTTTCTCTGCGGCTCCGTGTACTTCCAATCGCGGCGCACCCTTTTCATCAGTGACTATCTCGACATCTTGCCATTTGAGATTGCCACGCCAGCCTTCTCCCAATGCTTTGAAGAATGCTTCCTTTGCTGCAAATCTGCCTGCAAAACTTTGTGCGGATCCTGTACCGCGTGCTTCGCAATAGGCTCGCTCTGCAACCGTAAAAACCCTTACGGCAAAACGCGGCGTTCTGGAAATGATTCCGGCAATGCGATAGACTTCGATTATGTCGATGCCTGTTGAAACAATCATAGATGAACCAGATGAAAAGACTTTAGCAGATTTGGGCTTCTATTGGCGAGAGCAAGCGGGAACGCGTATTTTGATTTGTGCCCCGCTGGAAAACGCCGGTTTTGTCAACGCTTTTTCGACGCGTCTGGGCGGCGTCTCGCCTTTTTCGGGTAATTCCCTCAATCTCGCCGGTTACGACGAAGACACAGCCGAAAATATCCGTGAAAACCGCAATAGATTCCTATCCGCTCTCGGTACCTCGCCTGATCAAATGCTGCTTGCTACCGTATGGCAGATACATGGCGACGGCATAAAAATAATCCGCAGTAAAAAAGATGCGGATTCCGGCAGCGAAAAATATGATGCGTTGGCATCCGAGATGAAAGGCATTCTGGCAGCCGTCAAAACAGCTGATTGCGTCCCGATTCTGATTGGAGAGCCAGATTCCAAAGCGTTTGCTGCGGTCCATGCCGGTTGGCGCGGCACCTCTCTTTCTATTGTTCAAAAAACAGTCTCCCTGCTATCCAGTGAATTCAATGCTGCTCCGAAGTCTATGATTGCTGCAATCGGTCCGGCAGCAGGCCCCGATAATTACGAAGTCGGGGCTGAGGTTCTCGACGCGCTGGTAGCCGCAAATCCGAATAACGCATCATTTTTTTACCCCACGCGGCCGGGCCATTCGCGCATAGACCTTCCAAAAATTAACCGGAATCAACTTATTTCGGCCGGCGTTTCTCCGGAAAATATATTTATTGCTCCCTATTGCACAATGTCGCGAAGCGATTTGTTTTTTTCTTACCGCATCGACCGTGAAAAATTCGGCCGCACCGGCCGTCTTCTTTCGGTCATCGGACGTCTCCTGTGATTGTCGTCCTCTCAATATCAACGGACTCGGGCTGTTATAGTTATCTCGGCGGTACGCGGCGGATAGCAAACTTCGTCTGTACAGGCCTGATATCGCACGACGGCACGTACATTGATTGAATTACCCCGAAAATTGGCCGGCACGGTTACCGTAAATGGAAGCCGGACAGTTCCCTCATAAACGTTTATTGCGTCTTTAGAAAATTCAAATCTCCTCGATTTTCCTTTCGGGAAAAAAGGCCCGGAGATTTTTAGTCCGCGGCCTGACAATCTGGCGGTTGTAGGAATGGCGTATGGACTGTTTGGCCGGTTAGTGTTTACATGAAGTCCATCGGGAATATTTAGAATGAGCACGCCGCGTGATGTCTTTCCGCGCTCTACCGTTCCCCCGCCAATGGAGCCGCTTAGCGACTGCGCTTTTGCGGATACGGCAGAAAGAAATACAAATGACAGAATTATTAATGCATGGTGTATTTTAATTTGTGACATATCAAATCTGATGTAAACACGATAATTCTGGTTTACACTTTCATTGTAAATCCTTCTATAATCTGTTCAACTTTCGCTGAAAAGTCTTCCGCCCGATCTTCCAATACCGCAACACGCAGCTCAATAAGCCTTCCGTCGCGCGTGATGATTTTGCGTGTTTCTGCATATTCTGCATTATCAATTTTTCTGCGATTACGGACAATCGCCGACCTCTCGCCGCCATCCAAATAATTTGATACGCTTATTTCCTTAGAAAACGCACGAATATCCGAAATACGTTCTTCGAGGGCTTTTCTATCGAAAATCTCAACTTCAATGGTTGCAGTGCGATAATCTCGTCTCCAGATAGTTTCCAATTCGCGTGAATAAGCACGAAAATCCAACCCGCTTTCGTCATTTAAAATATGCAAGAAACCGTCGGGTTTTTGAATCGAATAAAGCGGCATTTCTATCACTTCAGGTTCAAAGGCGGCAGCCGAAATCCGCTTTATTTTCGTCGATGCCCAGACCATTAGAGCAACTATAATCAATCCCGGAATCAATAATTCCATAGCAATAAACTTTAATTTACTGACATGACTGCCGGTTCCATTGCTGCCAATTGGCCACAGGCGGCATAGATATCACGTCCTCGTGGGCGTCGTACATAGGCTGCAAATCCAAAGGATTCAAGGGTTTCTTTGAATTTTAGCACGTCTGCAGGGTCACTTGGATGATACGGCAACTGCTCGGCGGGATTGTGTGGAATCAGATTGACTTTCACCTTATGCAGGTTGTATTTACGCAAAAGCCCGGCCAGTTCGCAGGCCTGTTGGTATGAATCATTTACTCCACCGAGCAGAACATATTCGAATGTAAACTTTTCGCCGCGCCGCAGAGTCGTTTCAAATTCTTTTGCGGCAGACATTAATTCAGCTAATGGCCAACGTCGATTTATTGGCATCAGTTTATTTCTGAGTGCATCGTTGGCAGCTGAAAGTGAAATAGCCAGATTAGGCCTTTTCTTCAATGAAGCAAATTCCCTGATTTTCGGAACAATTCCGGCTGTCGAGACTGTAATTCTGTTTGGAACAATAAAATGTCCGGATTCATCGCCAAGTATCCGGATTGCTTTCAGCAAATTCTCAAAATTCAGAAATGGCTCGCCTTCGCCCATCGCAACCAGATTTGTACCATGCGGAGTCGGTTCGCCCGGTCCATAAACATCGTTGAGCACAATCGCAATTTGCTCAACGATTTCCGCAGCCGACAAATTGCGCATCAAACCAAGCTTTGCGGTAAGACAAAAATCACATTTCAATGGACAGCCGGATTGTGAAGAAAAACAAATTGTATCGCGTCGTGGCGTCGGAATAAATACGGTCTCGACAGGATAATTATCCGCAGTATGCATCAGATATCTGCGCGTTCCGTCTTTTGAAATGAATTTCGCCTCAACCTTCAGGGAAGCGGCGCTTACCGCCGTCGATAGTTTTTTACGTAACTGAGACGGCAGGTCAGACATTTCTGAAAAATCGAATATCCGCCGTCTGTGCAGTGACCTGAATAGCTGCTCGCCGCGATATCCCGCCTCACCCATTTCTTCGAACAGATGGACTAGTTCTTCGCGTGTGAATCCCAAAATCTGCGACAGATTCGCCATATCTGAGATTTTATCGCATTTGAGCCTGGCGGTCATTCGCCGGCGGTTAGAACGTCAATAGATTCAATGCGATTTCAACCGCCGATGAAACGCATGGAACGTGCCGGCTGAACAAAATCGGGCTCGTTGATACGATGGCCGGCCTCTTTTTTATTCACGGCATTAACAATAAACTCTTTGATTACGTCATCCTTCGCATCAGAGCGCAGAAGCGAGAGCAGGTCATACTCGGTTTGAGAAAACAAACAGGTTCTTATTTGTCCGTCCGCAGTAATTCTTATCCTTGAGCATTGTCCGCAAAAGCTTTGCGAAACAGGCGCTATGATACCAATTTCTCCCGGCGAGCCGTCTGTAAAACGATATCGGCGTGCAGTGTCGCCGGCGTGCAGCATTTCCTCAGGTGTAATTTCATATCGCTCTGCAATGCGTTCAAGAATCTCCTTGCCGGTTACGACAGATTCCCGCTTCCACTTATGTGTGGAATCAAGCGGCATAAACTCGATAAAGCGTACGGACACGCCATTCTTGCGTGCGAAATCAGCAAAAGCTATTATCTCGTCGTCATTACGGCCGCGGACAATAACGGCGTTTATTTTTATGTTTGAAAAACCAAGCGCAACGGCGATTTGTATGGATTCCAGCACAGCGTCCAGCGAGTCCGAACCGGTTATCGCTAAAAATTTCTTCCGGTCTAGACTATCGAGGCTGAAAGTAACCCGATCAAGCCCTGCTGCCTGCAGATCCTCAGCATATTCTGAAAATCTCGCGCCGTTTGTGGTCAATGCAATGTCTTTTAATCCGGGTCGGAGTTTGTTGAGTGACCTGACCAGAGTCGGAACCTCGCGGCGAACAAGCGGTTCTCCGCCGGTTAATCGGATTTTTTCTATCCCGAGTTCGACAAATATTTCTGCTATGTATGCGATTTCTTCAAAGGTTAGCAGTTCATCCCGCGGCAATACCTTTGTACGATGCTCCGGCATACAATAGAAGCAGCGAAAATTGCACTTATCGGTCAACGATATACGCAGATCGCGGATAGTCCGGCCGAAGGAGTCGCACAGCACCATATGATTGAATGATACACTTTTGCAAACCCTGATAATAGAAAATTATCTGTTTTTTTCGTTCAATAGCGCGGTGGCGTTTCGCCGCAGCCCCGAGAGTTTTGCGCGTTTGACTGCGGATTGGCGAAAGCGTTCAGCATATTGCTCATTGTTCATTTCCAATACTTGATTAAGTGAAATTTCCGTTTCGCCCATGCGCGGCCAAAATGCAGTTTCTTTAGTGGGTTTTTCGAATTTATTCCATGGACAAACATCCTGGCAAACGTCGCATCCGTAAAGCCATCCGTCCTGATTGGCAGTAATCTCTGACGGTAAATTTTCGCCGCGCAGCTCAATAGTGGCGTAGGAAATACACCTACGTGAATCAATTACATATGGACTGCTTATTGCCTGCGTTGGGCAGGCATCAATACATCGGCGGCATTTGCCGCAATGATCATCCTCAAATTGTTCGTCAGCCGCAATCTCCAAATCCGTCAGGATAACGCCTAAAAAGACCCATGATCCAAACTCACGGGTAATAAGATTTGCATTTTTCCCGATCCACCCGAGGCCGGCACGTACTGCAAGCGCCTTTTCCAATAATGGTGCAGTATCAACAAATGCACGGGCTTTCATCTCGGGAAAGCCATCTTTCAGCCATTTAATCAGGCTCTCCAGCTTATTTTTAACTACTATGTGATAATCATCGCCCCAGGCATAACGGGAAATCTTGCCTTTTTCCGGCTCAGCCGAATGCCTGAAAGGTGCAAAATAATTGACGGCGGCAACGATAACGGACTTTGTTCCGGGAAAAACATTTCCGGGATCGGCACGTTTTTCCGTATCGCGTGCAAGCCAGGCCATCTCGCCATGAAAACCTGCCGAAAGCCACTGCAGGAAGCGGTCGTATTCGGCCTCCAGACGTCCGGGAAGGGTAATTCCTATTTTGTCAATGCCAAATTCGGCTGCCTTTCTTTTGATGGCGGCATTCAGCTCGATTTGTTCAGACCGAAACATCATTTGAGATGCTATCACAAAAAATACCGCGTCCGGCATGATTACCGGACGCGGGCAGAGAACATAATTGACCTTGAGGGTCTAGAAGTTGATTTTCAGACCAAGCTGAAATTGCCGTTGATCGAAAGCAGCCGTTGATCTGCCGGCGAATTTGGAACCCCGACGTCGGCCGATTTGGTTGATAGACCCAAAGAAAGGTGAATCCGATGCTTCATTGAAACGATTGAAGAGATTGAAACCCTCCGCAATCAGGTCTATGCGTATCCTCTCACCGAAATGGAATGCACGAGTAATACGCAGATCTACGGATGCATACGGCCCGGTCAGACCCATATTGCGTCCAAGGCTTCCGTAGCCGAAGATCAGATTACCATTTTTGTCAAAGTCGAAAAGTGAACACGGAGCACCGGCCGGGACTTGCGGCACGGGAATAATCGGCAGGCAAAGAGTTCCGTTTGCTGCCACATCGGGACGATCAGTCTGTGTAGTCTGGTCGTTGTTTGTGTCAACGTTGGTCAGAATATTGAATGGCCGCCCCGATGAAATTTCGATAATCGGTGCGATTGTGAAATCGGCAAAGAAACGTTTGCCAAATGCCGGTGCATTTCTCCAGCCCTGTGGAGATGCAAGAAGACCGCTGAAAACAAAGCGATGCCGCTGATCAAACAGCGAATCGGCTTTTTCCAGATCAAACCGACGGACATCCTGCGGCAACAGCAGAGTTTGCAGATCGGATGAATCGTCGATCGAATGCGACCACGTATAGGATGCCAGGAACGTGAAATTATTGGCAAACCGCCGTTTCAGTTCCACGTTCATCGCATTATAGCTGGAATTTCCGTCAGAGATCTGAGCATTGACAGAGCCGAAAGGCGACAGCACACCCGGCGTCCTAAGGCTTCCAGCCAATTGAGAATCCAGTACGGCTTTGGTTACCGCACCGCCGGAGAGAGCGGCTGCCAGGAAATAATTCGGGCCGCTCGGACGGAAGACATTGGCAATAAACGGATTGACGACACGCCCATTCGGACATTGTGCGATCATTCCGCCAATGACGACAACACAGGTCTGGCCGTAGGCATTGGTAAATGTTGAGCCGGGGGCAGTGGTGGCAATCGAAATACCTGCAAGTGCTTCGGTGGTGCTGCGTGGAAGCAGTCCGCCGGAAAATCGCTGGAAATTCTGTATCTGAAGCGTCGTGTTCGGTACGTTCAAATCTGTCGGATGCGGCAGATGATGTGCACCGACAAAAATGTAACCTACCGAAAGCGACATATTCTTGGTCAGCCGCTGCTCAACGGCGAAATTAGCCTGTGTAGCGGAAGCGTATTGGAAATCCTTGGCAACCGGCAGTGTAAATGGCAGGATTGTGCCAAATCCGGGAAATGTCTGGTCATTGAACCGCTGGCGCCCGAATTGATATTGTGCCGATGGGGCAGCACCGGGAGTAAATACACCGGTCGGACAGATGGGATTTCCACCGGCAGCGGTGCAGACTGTTCCCTGAAATACTTGTGTCGCATTAAGGAGCGCCGTAGGCGTTGGACTGCCGGGAGTAAGAACCGCCTGTTGCTGCTGTGCGGCATCCGCGATATCCGAGTTAAAGGCTACTGCCAGCAGTGGATGGTCATAATAAAGCCCGATGGCTCCACGCAATACAGTTCGCCCGTTTCCGAAAAGATCCCATGCGGCACCAAGCCTTGGAGCCCAGTTATTTGTATCCCGCGGAAATCCCTGCTGAACTCCGACCGCATCCTGCGCAGCCACCAAATCGGCGCTTGACAAATTGATGCCGGTCAATGGATCGCGAAATGCCACCGGAGCAATGGTTTCCGTCAATTCAACGTCATAACGGACTCCGTAATTAAGCGTAAATCTAGGGTGTATTTTCCACGAATCCTGGGCAAAAAAGGCGATTGGTTTATTTTTAATCTTACTAATCGGATTGCCGAACCCCTGCACGTAAATCGAGGGCAAACCGAGCCCGTAAGCCTGTACCGGTGTAAACGGCGGCGGAGCCAGCGAACCGATTGTAGGAAACGGGGCAAGATTGGTGGAAGCAAATTCGCCGAAGTTGAATAGCCCGGCGAAGTTTAGTTCAAACCGTGCACGGGGTATGTTTACCCAGTTGAAATCGCCCCCGAATTTGAATGTATGCGTGCCGGCAACTATGTTCACGTTATCGGCTATCTGATAACGGGTCTCCGTCCGGTCAACGGGCGAGAAGAGTTCACGGCCGATAAAGGCTGTGTCAGAGATGTTGAAGGCAACGGCTTCGTTAACCTGCGAGCGGAAACTGGTTTTGCGCCGGCCGTAGCTAAACCTAAACTCATTCAGCACCGTCGGGCTTAAATTCGTGTTCAGCCCCGCGCTGAAAGAAGTGTCCTTGGTATCCGAAATACCCGTGCGGGAGAAATCATTTTGTCCCAGCGATTGATTTTGCGATTCAACCTGAATGCCGGATACTTTGCTCGTGTTGTATCCAAATCTGAGCGTAAGCTGATTATCGGCATTAAATGCATGATCTCCGCGCAGAGAGAAGAAATGTGTCTTGTCTTTTATCGGAAATACTTTTTGAAGGTTGAAAAGCGGCCGGAATGCTATCGGATCGCCATTGGAATTAACCGTATTCAGCGGTACGGGTGTGCCTGCAAGGAGAAAACGCGGTCCGATAACCTGACCGGCCGGGACGCCGAATCCTCCGGGACTGATCAGCGGATTATTTCCCGTCAGCCCTGTATAACCGCCGCTTGAGGCCAGTGTCAGATAAGCAACCGCATTTGCCGGGCTGACGCCGAGCAAAGCATTGGCGTATGCAACCTGTGCAGGTGTCAGATAGTTATATGTCTGACCGCCGAGAGACGGCGGCAGCGTTATGGAACCTGTAAGCCCTTGTGCGACGTTCGTTGTGAAAAATCCCGATTCACGACGTTGTCGGCCTTCAAATGCGGTAAAGAAAAACGTCCTGTCTTTTACAATCGGCCCGCCAAGTGTCGCGCCGTACTGGCCACGCGTAAAATTGGGCTTTGGTCCCGACGGGGCGAAGGCGTTGCGGGCCTGAATTTCCTTATCGCGCAAAAATCCAAAAAAATTGCCGCGAAAATCGTTAGTACCGCGTTTTGTTACAACGTTTACGATACCGCCTGTTGCCCGGCCAAATTCCGGCATGTAGGAATTAGTAGAGACCTGATATTCCTGTACTGCTTCCTGGCCGACGGTTGAGCGGGCCGCATTGATTGAATTATCCGTAAAATCCACGCCGTCAACATTTACCTGAGTCGAGCGGCCGCGTTGTCCACCGATGTTAAGGCCGGACGTCGGAGCCGGTCCGATAGGACGGCCGTTGTCGCGTCCGACGGTTGAAAGCGTAAGCGCAAATCCCGTGGCGCTGCGCTCATTGATCGGGAGATTTTGTATGCGCTCGGAATCTATTGTATTGGCAACGGTTGTCCGGCCTGTCTCAATTAGTTCGACTGAGTCGCCCGAAACGTCTATGACTACATCGGGAGTTCCGATTTCCAATCGAATTTTCAAATCGGCACTTTGACCTACCGTAAGTCTGATTGGGGAAATTGCAACCTTTTTGAAACCCGATGCCTCGGCCGTCATCTCATAATTTCCCGGCGGAAGCCCGATTAAGGAATAAGTTCCATCGGCCGAAGACGTTACACTTCGTGTGAAACCGGTTGACACATTCCGGACGGTAATGGTTACGCCGGGAATTGCTGCATCATTGGGATCGACAACCGTTCCGGTCAAATCGGCAGTACTGACCTGCGCCTGACCAAAAACCGCAATCGAAAACGCCAATGTAGCGATCAACAGTGAAATGCACTGCAATCGGTTGCCAATGTAAGAGGTAACTGCTTGCATTATTTATTCTCCTTGCTTTGCGAGACTTTTTACGGCAAACAAAGGGCAATTCCAATATTTCAACCGACCTTTCGGGGAATGCTTTTGCCGGCTGAATGCCCTGAACATTTTGTGTTTTTATCGTTTGCCGGTGTTAAGACACGATTTGCTTTGATGTTTTTAACGTAAAAATTGAATTTAGGCAAGCAAAATCTAACCTTTTCATTAAATTTTTTTATAAACGCCGGGCAGAATACTTTTGCCTGGTCAGTCCGGCCATATTTCGGCCGAGCCATCTTGATTTGCCGGCGAATGTGATCGCCGCCGAAGATAATATTTTTGAAAATGCAGCCCGGCGAAGCAGGGCCGCTGAAATCAATCGGGAGCCGAGATTCAACTTTCTTGCCGAATAAAAGGATTTCAGTGCGGCATCGGCCTCAAACCCTGTATTTTCAATGCTTTGGGCAGCTAATCCGGCACTTTCCAGAGCCATCAGGATACCGCTTCCCGTAAATGGGTCAATAAAAGCACCGGCATCGCCAATCTCAAGCAGATTCGAGGCCGTCAGGTGTTTCGAAAATCCATAGTGCCAAACGGGTACGCCTATCCATTCGCGGACGGATTCTGCTTGCGCCAATGTTTCGCGGGCGCGGGGGTTATCTGCCAGAATAACCTTGGAAATGATTTGTTCGGGATCTTTTACCAGACCGGGATGATTTCTGACAATAAAACAAAAATTGAATAGATCTCCCTCGACGCGGTTGACACCGCCGTAGCCGCCTGAAAAAAAATACATTTCACAGGTTTTTTTCTCTGCCTTGACATTTTTGAAATGATTTTTGAAGGCGATATATTTGGGACTTTTTCCCGGTTTCCGCCGGCCGGGCTTGTCCGCGAGGTTTGAAAAGGCTCCTGTCCGGCCACCCGCATCAACATAGAGGTCGGCCCGCAGCTCGCATTTTGAGCCGTCCTGCGATTTTACTATTGCATGGCTGATTGCATTTCCGCTCATGCGAACATTAACCAGACGGGTTTCGCAAATCACGCGAACGCCGACGTTTTTTGCGGCTTCCAGTAAAATATTATCGAGTGCATAACGGCTAAGTCCGATTGCGCCCCGGCCGGCAAACCATCTTGAAGGAATAACTACGGATTTACCGGATGCGGAATAAAACAAACTTTGTGAAATCTCGCTGCCTCCAATCTGTTCTATTTCCGCGGTAACACCTATTTCATCGAAATAATCGAAACATTCCGGTGAAATGAATTCTCCGCAAAGCTTATGCCGCGGAAACCTCGCGCGATCAATCAAAGTAACGTCAATGCCAAGCCTTGCAAGCCGGATAGCAAGCGTAGTTCCGGCCGGGCCGGCACCGACGATTAAAACTTTTCGAATCATTGCAGTAGTTCCTTATACTTTTCATTATGCCTTTGTCTGTTATTATAGTCCTGTCTTTCACATCAGGACGCGGAAAGCATGAAAATTTCCGATTCTCCATTTCCATATGAAAATCATCCCGCTTTCAATCCCAACGCCCTTTTACGTCGGTGAAGTCAATGTCTATCTGATTCGCGAAGATCCGGTTACGTTGATCGACGTCGGGCCAAAAACTCCCGAGGCTGCGGCCACGCTCCGAACAAAACTTGGTGAAAATGGCGTCCGCTTTTCGGATATCCGCAGAATCATCCTCACACATGCTCATGAAGACCACTGCGGCCTTGCTGTCCGGGTTCGCGATGAGGCGATAAATGCCGAAATCTATATTCACGATTGGGAAAGCGGCCATCTTTTCGGACGTCTGGCCCGTGAAGCACATCGCCGGCTGCTGCTTAGATCAGGCGTGCCGCCGGCCGTCTTCGACCAAATGAAGTCAATCTACGACGAGATAAGCCTGCTTACCGATGCAATCGAGGCCGATTCCCACATTCCGCTTCGCGATGAGATGGAAATCGAATTCGAATCGGGGTCACTGCGTGTCCTCCATACACCGGGACATACGCCCGGCTCATGTTCTTTTGCACGCGAAGCCAACCGGACTTTGATCTGCGGGGACTGTGTGCTCAAGCGTATTACTCCAAACCCGATCGTCTCGCCCGATCCGATTGATCCCGGGCGCCGCTTCCCCTCTTTGGCTGAATATCTGGTCAGCCTTGCCCGATTGCGCAACTTCAAACCGACAATGGCATATGGCGGACACGGCGAGCCCGTAACGGATTTCGAAGAAATTTTCAATAGATATGTGCGGGCTATTGACCAGCGCCAGCGAGCCGTTGTTTCCCTTGTCAGCCGCGATGGAATTACAGCCTTTGAACTTGCAAGGCTTCTCTTTCCGCAATCTTTCGGGCGGGATGTTCATACCTTTCTTGCTGTTTCGGAAGCAATCGCGCACCTCGACCTTGCCGCATCTGAGGGCAAAATCGGCGTAAGAGATGAGGAAGGAATCGAGGTTTACTTCCGTTAAATCCTACAGTGAAACTTTTTCAGAAATACAAAAATGCAGTTGCGGCGATGCCGGCAGCAGAGCGTGTTGCTGCTGCCTTCCGGCAGATATCCCTTATCCGTGTCGTTACTTTGCTCAAGCCTTCGAATCCGGGCATTTGACTGCATCTGTGTGTTACCGTCCGGTCCAGTTGCTCGATACCGCCCGGCTCGGAAAACAGAGTTGCTATCGTATATTCAGCCCGCTCTTTTGCGAGAGAACCTTGCCCGACGGGTTTCCAGAAAGCATCGACGACCTTACGGGCAATCTTTCTGGCAGTGGAACTCTTTTTCAACTCGATACGTGCAACATTAAGATAAAACTGCGTATGAGCAGCTTCCTCACGGATAATTCCCTGTAGAATCATTGACAAAACGGGATGATTGGCAAGCATTTCCATACGCCTGTAACCTTGTGCGGTTGACATTTCGTGTATTGCGCCGAAGGACATATGCGCAGCCGTGAATGTGCTGCCTAGTAAATTAGTCAAGCTTGTCAGCAGATATGTCGAAACCGTGTAACCAATCGGAACATTTCGCCGCACCTGCCGCTGCCAGTCCTCGGGTGTTTGAAAACCTGCTTCGTTTAGAAAGCGATTAAGCACCTCGCCATGCGTAATCTCTTCAACGCCCCAACGCTCCATGAATTTTGCAATTACCGGATCTCGTCCCGTCGGCGTGCGGCGCAGTTCCTCATGATACATTTCCGTCAGTGTTTCGACGTCACGCATATACAGCAAAACAGGCACGAATTTTGGGTCAAGAGGTGTTTCCTTTACCTTTTCCCAGGGAATCGAGGAAATAAAAGAAGGAGTCAGGGTTCTTTCCTGGCGTTCATACCAATCAAGCACTTCTTCTGCGGTTTCAAATGGCATAATTTCAACTGATTAAACACATCATTTTAGATAAATAGAATCGTTAAAAAGCAATTCTTGTCAATAACATTCGAAAAACTAATGCTTTCGGATTCTGATTGAGAACATTTCACGTTAGAATAAGTCTATTATGAAACTCTCGTTCATTGTCATCGCTTTTATTATAGACTTGGTTGTCAATTGTGCCGGACAGGACGGTAATCTCTTGTTTTCGGGTGAAAAACATCTGAAAAATATCCGCCAGCTGACGTTTACCGGCGAAAATGCCGAAGCATATTTTTCATCGGATGGAAAGAAACTTACTTTTCAGTCCAAGCACGGAGATCTCAAATGCGATCAGATTTTTACAATGAATATTGACGGCTCGGATATGCGGATGGTCTCAAACGGCAAAGGCCGTACTACCTGCTCATACTTCTTCGACCGTGACCGTAAGATTCTTTTTGCATCTACGCATCTGGGCTCGCCCGATTGCCCGCCGAATCCGGATTTTTCCAAAGGATATGTGTGGCCGGTTTTCCCTTCATATGATATCTTCACCGCCAATGCTGACGGTTCGCGGCTTCGCCAATTGACGAAAACACCCGGCTATGATGCCGAGGCAACAGTCTCTCCCGATGGCAGGAAAATCGTTTTTACCTCCATGCGCGACGGTGATCTGGATATCTACACAATGGACATCAACGGCCGCAATGTAAAACGGCTCACCACCGAACTTGGTTACGATGGCGGAGCATTTTTCTCTCCTGACGGCAAACAGATCGTTTATCGCTCATATCACCCGAAAACGCCTGAAGAAATTGCACGTTATCGCGGGCGCCTTGCCAATAATCTGATAGAACCAAACAATTTTGAAATCTGGGTAATGAATGCGGACGGAACGAATAAAAGGCAGGTAACAAAACTCGGTGCTGCGAGTTTTGCACCTTTTTTTACGCCGGATGGAAAACGGATTATATTTTGCACAAATTACTTTGCAACCGATCGCTCAAAACGTAATTTCGATCTGGCGCTGATCAATCTGGACGGCACGGGCCTCGAACGCGTAACCTACAACGAAACATTCGATGGATTTCCGATGTTTTCGCCCGACGGCAAAAAACTCGTATTCGCTTCAAACCGAAATGCGGCTAAACCCGGTGATACAAACGTTTTTATTGCAGACTGGGTTGAATAAAGCCTTTGATTTCGCATAAACTTGAAAGGGCGGCTGTTGCAAACGGTCGAAATGCAGCCGCTTTTCTTTTATTTTTGCTTATCCGTCATTGCCTCCCCGATTTTTGCCGCGAGGGTAAATTTTAAGTGAAAATACCATTCTGCAAATTCCACGGTTTCGGTAACGATTATATTATTGTCGAACGGCGGATACTCCCTCCGGACGTCCCGCAGACTGATCTCGGGCTGGAAATCTGCGAACGCCATACCGGCGTCGGCGGTGACGGACTTGCCATAATCGAACCGGATGAAACCGGCGAGGGCGATTTCAAATGTGAGATTATCAACCCTGACGGTAGTATTGCCGGTTTTTCGGGCAATGGTACGCGATGTGCGGCTGCATACATATTTTACAAGAAACTCTGGCCGGTGCCGCGCGTTCGTCTCAATACACGCAGCGGCGTTAAAAACATCAGGATGCTCGAGGAAATGGCGCCGGGTCATTATCGGTTCGAATCCGAGATCGGTATTCCTCGTTTTTCAAGTGCCGAGATTCCGATACTGACAGACGTCCCGATGGACCGCGTTATTGACTATCGGGTAGTCGCTTACGGAAAACCTTTCGAAATTTCGGCCGTAAATGTCGGTAATCCCGTCGCCTGCGTATTTGTAGATGAATTTGCTCCTGCCTGGCGTGCATATGGACGCGCACTCGAATTGCACCCCGTGTTTCCCGAACGTGCCAACATTGTATTTGTAAAAGTTCACGACCCTGACAACATAGAATTAAAAATCTGGGAGCGCGGCGCCGGCGAAACGGCTTCCTCCGGCACCTGCGTCAGCGCTGCGGCTGTCATGTGCTGCATTACGGGGAAAACCGGCCGTAATGTAATGGTAGAGACCGAAGGCGGCACAACCAGATTTATCTGGCGTGATAACGGGGAAATGGTAATAGTTGGCCGCGCCGACCTGGTTTTCTGCGGAGAATACTGATGGTTTTGCAAAGATTCAGCCAAGCAGCTCCGCAACTTTTTTCTGTCTGTAGTCAAATATATAATCCAGTTGCCGCCGGATAAGCGGCAAGCCCAAAAGACTTAAAGGCTCAAGAGGAAGACGAAATATTACTTCGTCATCGATTTGCGTCTGCCTGCCTTCGATTTCCGTAAAAGTATGCCGGTGAACCCACTTTTGATAAGGACCTTTAAGTTGTGTATCTACAAATACCTCGGGCGGCTGCCAGAGCGTGATTTCGGTCCTCCATTTCATAGGAAATCCGTACAGGCGCAACTGATAGTCGATCAGTGTACCGGTCCGCATTTCTATCGGCAGCGTGGTGAGAATGTGAAAGTTTAGTTCCGGCGGCGTTATTTGCTCCAGATTCGAAGCATCGGCGAAAAATTCAAATACTTCTTCGCGCGGACGTTTGATAACTATTGTTCGGGTAAGAAGATGGTCTGTCATTCCGGTCTTAAGTTCGCCCGAAATAACTCTTTGGTTTCAAGCCTGCCGTCTTCCCATCATATCCAGCCCTACGGCAGCTACCAGTATGGAACCCTTGATAATGTCCTGCATATAATCACGAACGTTCAGCAGAGACATTCCGTTATCAAGGCTCGCCATAATCAATGCGCCGAGGCAGGCGCCAAAAACGGTGCCGCGGCCGCCCAAAAGGGAAGCCCCGCCGATAACGCAGGCCGCTATGGCATCAAGTTCCTTCAAGACTCCTGCGTCCGGCGCCGCGCTGCCGACGCGTGCGGTGAAAATCAATGCCGCAACTCCGGTAAAAACTCCAAGCAGGGCGTAAACTTTAACAACATTACGTTTAACGTCAATGCCCGAGAGCCTGGCGGCTTCAGGATTGCCTCCGATTGCGTAGAGCCTACGGCCGAAAACCGTCGAATTGGTCAGAAAACCACCAAAAAGAGCCGCCGCCAGCAATATCATCACAGGCACGGGAATGCCGCGGTGTGAATTCATCACCCATGTAAAAGCCGCAATGCCGAGAATCGGGACAATGGCCTTCAGCGCCGCCGAAGTATAATTTGCCTCGCCAAGCCCGTAAGTTTTCAAAGACTTTTCACCGCGAATCACAAGGAAAATTACGAAAATAATTGCAATTGCAGCAATAATCCACCCGACAGTCGGCTGTATGTAACTGTTTCCGATAGCGATGAACGTCTGATCAGAAACAGGCACCGTGTATCCGCCCAGAAGCCATTTTACGGCACCCCGCCAGGCCAGCAGGCCGCCAAGCGTTACGATGAACGCCGGAATGCTCAAATACGCGGTCAGAGCACCCTGAAAAAGCCCTATGAGCACTGCAACAAGGACCGCCAGGATAATCGCAACGCCTGTGCTTTGGTTATAGGTTGTCAGCGCAATTGCGGCTATTCCGCCTGCAAAACCAAGTACGGAACCGACCGAAAGGTCAATGTTGCCCGAAACAATGACCATCAGCATCCCGACAGCCAGTATCGCCGTTACCGACATCTGAGTTGCCAGATTGGACAGATTGAGCGGAGTCAGAAATATCGAACCGGTCGCCCAGTGAAAATATGCCCAGATGACGGCCAATACGCCGATCATGACGTAGGCGCGCAGCGCCGCACGTGAAAATAGTGGTTCCCGCGATTCTTTCATTTTTACAAATTCACAAATGTCCGGTTGCCGCGGCCATTACCTTTTCGGGTGTTGCTTCTTTTCCGAAAAATTCGCCCGTGATTCTGCCTTCATGAAGCACCAGAACGCGATCCGATAGCCCGAGAACCTCGGGAAGTTCCGAAGAAACCATGACAATGGCCAATCCCTCTGTGGCAAGACGGTCAATTTCGTTATAAAGTTCCTGCTTGGCTCCGACGTCGATGCCGCGAGTCGGCTCATCGAGAAAGAGCACCTTTGGCCTTGTCAGAAGCCATTTACCCAAAACTACTTTCTGCTGGTTGCCGCCCGAAAGATTACCGGCCGTAGCAAGCGGCGTATTTGCCTTTATTTTGAGTTTTTCTATTGGTTCACGTACTGCAGCCGCCTCGCGGGCTCTGTGCGTGATAAAACGCCCGGAAATGCGTTCCAGCCCGGCCAGAGTCATATTGTCCAAAATCGTCTGTTCCAAAATCAGACCGTAACGCTTTCGGTCTTCCGTAACAAAGCCTATGCCGGCTTTAATGGCATCCTGCGGGGACGTGATTTCGACTTTTTGTCCCTCAACATATATCTCGCGGCTTGACGAACCGGGCCAGGCTCCGAATACCGTCATCAGCAATTCCGTCCGGCCGGCTCCCATCAGACCCGCAATGCCAAGCACTTCGCCCTTTTTTACGGAAAATGAAATATTGTCGAGTATTTTATGTCCGTTTAAATGCGCCGTCAGGTTTTTCACTTCAAATGCCGTTTCGCCGTATCTACGCTCGCGTTTGGGAAACAGGTCGCCGACCTCGCGGCCTACCATTGCTTCGATTACGGATTGTTTGGTCATTTCGGATGCGGGGCGTGTCAAAATTGTTTTTCCATCGCGCAACACGGTTATCCGATCGCTCATACGAAATACTTCGTCGAGTTTATGCGAAATGTAGATCATCCCTACTCCGCGGAGGCGCAAATCATTCAGGATTGTAAAAAGTGTTTCAACCTCCGTATCCGTCAATGCGGCTGTCGGTTCGTCCAGGACGAGTATTCTGGCGTCTTTTGATAAGGCTTTGGTTATTTCGACAAGCTGCTGCTGGCCGATACCCAGTTCGCCGGCGGGAGTTCCCGGATTGATTGAAAGCCCCAGTTCTTCGAGCAAAGCCTTCGTTTTACCGTACAACTTTGGCCAATCTACCAGGCCGTAATGAGACGGCTCGCGTCCAAGAAAAATATTCTCGGCAACCGTCAGATTCTTAACCAGCGACAGCTCCTGGAAAATTATTGCAATTCCGGAATTTTCCGAATCTCTTACGCTGCGAAACTGTACCTGCCGGCCGTCTATCAAAATCTCACCCGTAAAACTTCCCGACGGGTAAACGCCGGAAAGCACTTTCATAAGAGTGGATTTCCCGGCACCATTTTCACCTACAAGCGAATGAAACTCACCTGCTTCAAGCGCAAAAGTAACACCGTCCAGAGCCCTGACGCCCGGAAACTCCTTGACGATGTTTCGCATTTCCAAAAGCGGCATAAAATCGGGACCGGAAGCAAATTCAAATCCGGCCAGAGTAATTTAACACAAAATCATCAATAGAGCTGAACTGCGGCCATTGCACGCCTGACCGGCTCATTTTGCATAAACCAATACCAGACCTTGCCCGATAGCAGGTTCTCCGCGCTTAGAAGCGTAATACCGACATCTATGCCGATAACATCGCGATTAACCCAGCCGGTATGCGGGTTGAAAGCGTCCGCGAAACCATATCGCCCGTAAACGGTCCCGCCAAAGCGGGATTTCATTTCCCTTAATGCGGCCAGAGATTCTTTTGGGGTAAACATCAGCGAACCAGCAGCGGCACAAGGAACTACTGTGCCGTCAATCCTGCCGTCGCGCGGCGGCGCTCCCCAGTCAACGTAACCATTTTGGCTGTCCGATGATGTCAGCCCCCAGACATTGACAGAATATTCGGGAAATTCGCGGCTCAGAACCTCGGCAAAATATTTCCTCTGTGCGAGTGTGGCTTTTACTGAATTTTCGTAGTAATCGACAAATGGCGGCCTGCGTTCCCGGCGTCCGCGAAAATCAACCCAGGCATGCGAAAACTGATGAATAAACAGTGGCGAAACGGCTCCGAGATAACGATAACCGCCGTATTCACGCCATTTGCGCTCCCATGCATACCAGCTTTCCGGCGGAATCGGGTGCTTTGGCGAACCAATCGCCAAAAGATAAAGCATTGTTTGCTCGCTGTAATCGTCCCAACGGTTCGGTATCCAGCCATTTTCGGGACGCCAGCCGTGCGACAACAGATACGGATGGCCGTTAAGCATCCATTCAAAATCGACGCGTGAATAAATTTCATCCGCTAAACTCTGTATTTCCTTATCCGCGAAACAGTTTCTTGCGGTCAAAATGCCGCCGAGAAGTAGTGCCGTATCTATTGAAGACAATTCGCTTTGCCAGCGTCTTTCGCCAGTTTTCTGGTCAACAAAATGATAAAACCAGCCGTTTTTATGTTCCGCACGTCGTGCGAAAAAGCGCAATGCATTTCGTGTGCGGTTGATTATTTCATTACGCGGCTGCCAGCCGCGGTCTGCCGCTATGCAATTGGCCGTTATCGCAAATCCCGTAGCCGCGATGCTTGCAATCCGGTAATGATCTTCTCCCTTTGCCGGCGGCTCCCCGCTTGTCCTTGCACGGTCGAGTGTCAGCCCCGTCTCCGGGTCGCTATGTTCCCAAAAATAACGAAACGCACGCCGGCTCAGGTCTTCGAGAAACTCTTCGTCCTCCCGGCTGACCGGAGCCGCAGGAACCGGCGATTTCGGAGCTTCGCCAAAATACTGCCCGGTTTTTGCGGAGGTTAGTGCCTGATCGGGACTGACTACGTGAAATATCGATCCAAGCCCTCCTACACTGCTGTTTCCGACAAAAATCTCAAATTCGCCCGGCTCGATGACCGGCTTCATGTCACAGCCCGGAAATTCGAGATCTTTGCCCGTAAGGTTAAATTCCAGCTCGGTTTTTTCTCCCGGCTTCAAGTGAATTCGCCGAAAGCCTCTCAACTCCCTCACGGGCCGCGTAACGCTGGCCGCAACATCGTGGATGTATAGTTGCACAACCTCATCGCCGGCAATATCTCCTGTATTTTCAACGGTTACATTGACGCGAAGAGTCTCGCCCGGCCGTATTTTCAGTTTATCAAGCCTTAGGTTGCTGAGTTTGAATGTCGTGTAGCTGAGGCCGAATCCAAACGGGAAAAGCGGAGTATTCGGCAAGTCAAGATACTTAGAAGTGTATTTTTCACTGTCTTTATATGGCCGGCCGGTGTTTTTGTGGTTGTAATAAATCGGTACCTGCCCCGTTGAACGCGGAAAAGTAACGGGAAGTTTTCCGCCCGGGACGGCGTCCCCGAAGAGCGTGTCGGCAATTGCCGGCCCGGCCATCGTTCCGGCAAACCACGTCTCCAGTATCGCAGGCGAATTATCGGCAACCCAGTTTATCGTCAGCGGACGGCCGTTCATCAATACGACGGCATAACGCCTGCCGGTATTGTGAATCTGTTTGATCAAATCCGTCTGAAGGCCCGGCAAATCCAGATTTGAACGAGAAGCCGCCTCGCCGCTCATATCGGCCGTCTCGCCGGCTGCGACAATTGTAACGTCTACTTGCATCGCGGCATCAACGGCGGCCTTGAAGCCTTCATCCGATTCGCAGCGGGCATCACAGCCCGGAACGTAAATAACCTCTTTATCGGGAAATTTTCGTCTCAGTGCTTCAACTAACGTTATGACATCTTCCGGTCGTCCGTCGCCTGCCCAACTGCCAAGCATATCTGCCTTACTGTCAGCCAGATATCCGATAACGGCAATTTTTTTTACGGTCTTGGGAAACGGCAACGTGCGATTATCATTTCTGAGGAGAACAAATGACCGCTCGGCCGCACGTTTTGCCGCTTCCAAATTGGATTTTTTGAACACCTCGCGTTGTTCAGCTTCCGAATCGGCAAAAGGACGCTCAAAAAGCCCGAGACGAAACTTGACCCGCAAAACACGACGGACAGCTTCATCCAGGACCGCCCGGGAAATTTTCCCCTCACGAAGCAGCTCCGCACCATAGCGATTGTAAAGCCGTGACACCATCTCCATATCGGTTCCGGCATTCATGGCATATTCGGCAGCGGATTTTTCGTCTTTGGCAAGTCCGTGAAAGATCAATTCCATGACCGCCGTATAATCGCTGACCACCAATCCGTCAAATTTCCATTCGTCCCGAAGCACTTTTTTCAAAATAAACGGATTTGCGGTTGACGGAATGCCGTCCAAATCATTGAATGCGGTCATAAATGACCCGACACCTGCATCCAGTGCAGCCTTAAAAGGCGGAAAGTAAATTTCCCTTAAAGTGCGTTCGGAAAGGTCGGTTGTATTGTAATCGCGGCCGCCTTCCGCGGCGCCGTAGGCTGCCCAGTGCTTGGCAGTTGCCATCAGGCGGTTTGCGGCAGAGTAATCATTTCCCTGAAAGCCGCGGACCCTTGCAAATGCGAAACGTGACCCAAGGAACGTATCTTCTCCGGAGCCTTCGACAATGCGTCCCCAGCGCGGATCGCGGGCTATATCCACCATTGGAGCAAATGTCCAATGAACGCCGGCCGCCCGTGCCTCAGCTGCGGCTATTGAGGCCGTTGCTTCGGCAAGGGCAGTGTCCCAGCTTGCCGCTTCGCCAAGCGGAACAGGAAAAATGGTCCGGTAGCCGTGAATTACATCGAAACCGAACAGAATCGGTATTTTCAGACGGCATCGCATCGCGGCACGCTGCAGTTCATTGACCTGTGCGACTCCGCGCACATTAAGCGTAGAACCAAGCATGCAATTCTCTGCCATTTTCAGATGTTCGGGGCGATAGCGGCCATTGGCTTCTCCGTCCAGCTGCTGAAGCTGGCCAAGCTTTTCGGCAACGGTCATTTTCGCCAGCAGAGCGTCAATACGGCGTTCTATTTCGGCATTTTTAGTCTGTCCGGAGGCCGATATGGCAAAAAAGGCAAAAATAACTAAAACGGCAATTGCATGTCTGGGCTTGGATAAATTCATTTTCAGGAAATTAAAGTTCGCGTCTTTGGTAAATGTAATTACATGGTAATTACCAATGCCCGGCGGTCAGCGTTTCAGCAGTATTTGATCTAACAGGATTGCACCGACCTTTGGCCGGGTAACGGTATCCTCAAAAACAATCGTAAATTCTGAAATTCGCTCGCCAATGTTTGCCAGCGGCTCCAGCATAATATCAAAAGTTTGCCATTCGCCTTTGATACCATGGATATAAAGGGAAAGAGCCTTGCCGCCGGTGGTCTTGATTTCTATTTTCACCGATTCCGGAAAACCTGATTCGCCGTCGCCTTTAATGCTGAATGACAATGTCCGGAAATCGACTGCCTTGCGGCCGCCAAGCTTCAGCCAGAAGCCGTTGAAGGCCGGATGCGGCGAATCTACGTCATATTCCAGCCGCAGCGAATGCCCCTTTGGATCAAGGGACGAATCATCGCGGACGAATTTCATCCGGCAGCCTTGAGTCGGGTCCGCAGGATCTTTGTCCCAGGTGCCGAAATCCGTGCCGATATTGCTGATTGAATTCGTCTTGTTGAAATCAGCGACCAATACGGATTGCCCTGCTTGAGAAAATACCGTAAACGGAGCGGCGCACAACACCGCAAAAACAATAGCGGTACGCATCATCGCAGATTGCTCTCCCGTCTTAATCCGACAGGCACGGAGGCGGAAAACAAACCGCCTCCTTTGCCCCGGTAGGATTCAAGCCCTGCCGTGTTTGTTAAAAGCTGAAACGCACCTGAAATTCGCCTACGCGTCCCGCAAGTCCATTGGTTGCAATTCCAAAGGTCTGCAACTGGACCCGCGTCGGGTCGGAGTTGGAATTGAAAGGTGCAAGGTTCAGATTATTGAAAACATTGAAGAAATTGAACCTTACGTCGAGCGATGCATTTTCATTAAGTATTCCAACCTGCGGAAGCCCGAATTTCTTTGAGATAGACACATCAGCCGAAAAATACTTCGGGCCGAAAAGCGAATTTCTACCTATTGCGGGACGATTGGCAAACGGATTGCTGCTGTTAAAGGCAGTTCCGAAAACGCTTGTTCCCAGCACGCCGAAAATACCATTCGGACGCAGGAAATTTGCGTTTGAATTGCCGGCCGGCCGGGTTCCGTTGTAGGAGGTAGGCCGCGGATCGCAAAATGCCCCGGGAGTGTTTGCCTGCTGGAGGCAGCCGAAAATCTTCGGAGTCCAGGGAAAGCCCGTATGTTGCGTAATGATTGAGCTTATTTGCCATCCTCCGAGCAGTTTTCCGGTCAGCTTAGATTTGTCCGTGAAAAAAGGGATGTCCCAAATGAAGCTTGCCGTTGTTGCGTGGCGCACGTCAAAATCCGATGGTCCGTGCTCTTCTTTCTGGTCAACCGGAAAACTCTGGTCTGTACAACCGCATGGAGCTTCCCATGAAACCGTGTCAAGGCTTTTGCTGAACCGGTAGTTCAGATTGAAGGAAAGTCCGTAGTTCAGCCGTCCCCGGAGGCTCGCCAGCAGCGCATTAAAACTGCTATTGACATCCGGGCGGGCAAAATAACCGGCAAAGATGTTCGGATTTGAAGACGGCACGGTGATATGCACCCTGTCTATCCGCACGAATCGCCGGCCGAGACTGCCCTGATATCCGAGCGATGCCACCATCCGCCATGGAAGTTCATACTGACCTTCAAGCGAATATCTATAAACATAAGCGTTTGGAAGTTTACGCGGAGCCCCGTATATCTCGACCGAGCCGTTCACCGGCAGACCGTTTGCCGGATTAGTCCCGCCGCCGATAAGCGGATGAACCGGGAAGCCGAATATCGTCCCGTCGCTGCTGTTTGCATAAACAATCTGTCCGCCTACGAATGGACTGCCGAATTCGCCGGGCGCCGTACCGCAGCAAATCCCGTAAATGGCACCGTTTGGCGGATTGCGGCGTGCATTAGCCAGCAAAGCATTTGCAAGCCTGTCGTAGCCGATTCCGCCGCCGCCGCGGATGACCAGTTTGTCGTTGAAGCGCTTCGGGCTCCATGCAAACCCGAGCTGCGGGCCGAAATTGTTCAGATCACGGTCGGTAAGCTGTTTTGCCGTTGAAATTACTGCACCGCCGAGTCCGCCGTTTGGCCCGAGAATGAGATTCCCGATAACGCCTTTGCGTGCGGTAATCGGCGAAAAATACTCCCAGCGAAGGCCAAGATTCAATGTCAGATTCGGACGGAATTTCCAGTTATCCTGAATGAAAAAGGCAAGATCACCGGTCTGAAAAGATGTATTGTTGGCGGTTGGCTTGCCTTGGTTATTCGCCGTCAGCAGTTCAAAAATCGGCGTCCCGTTTGCAAAGTTCCACATTCGGTGGAATGAATAGAGCGGACGCGCGCCGCCGATCTCGAAGTTGCTGTTGATATCCAGACGATATTCCGCACCAAACTTCAATGAGTGGTTGCCCTTGACCCAGGTCAGCACATCGCGAAAGTCCAGCTGCCTCTCCAGAATGTCTGCCGGCGTGTTCAATCCCCAGGGCGGCCCGAACCTCAGACGGTCGCTGAATATTCCCTCGATTTCGACTCTTGGCAGGTCAAATCTTGCATCGGGATTGGCATCCAGTTCCTGTATGCCCCAGCGCGTCATGTTGAAACGCACTTCATTTACCATCCGCGATGAAATGGTGCGGTTGTAAATTACGCCGACAAGGTAATTCAGCCGTTTGGAGGTTATATCGGCCATCGGACGGCTCTGTGCACTGGAGTCAGAACCCTTGAATGTAACTGGCGTTATGTAGGTAGTTACCGCGAAATTATCTTTGGCGGTGGCATTGTAGTCTATTCGGGTGAAATACTGATTGCCGCGGAAACTCGTCGGGAGAGAAATCTGTACCCATTGGAGGTCAGCAATGCCGTCCAGGCCGCCGCCGTTCGGATTTGTGGAAAATGTAGGTACATAGTTACCGTATGTGCCCGTTATGGAACCGACGTCAATGCCGTTGCCGACAATTGCACAACCCGAAAAAATTCCGGCACAGGTCGGCGCCAGCACCTGCACGATGCGCGGCTCGATACCCGTAGCCGACAGCAGCCGCTGCGTTACGGTATTTGGACGCGCCGCAATTACTGCCTGCCTGAACTGTGCCGTCTCGACGAAGGTATTGCGGGTGTTGCTGGTTTTGTTATTCAAACCCTCATACGAGAAAAAGAAAAACAGTTTGTCGCGGATTATTCGTCCGCCAAAGCTGCCGCCATAACTTTTGTATTTTTGTTCTACGCGTTGCGGCCCCTGCGTGGAAACGCTCCCGACCTGGATCGGCATTGTGTTAAAAGCATTCAATACCGGATCGTTAAGCTTGAAAAATGCGCTGCCGTGCCATTGATTCGTGCCGTTTTGCGAAACAACTTTTAATTGTATGCCGCTGTTTCGCCCGTCTTCGGCGGAATATGTGGAGGTGAGTACCTGCACTTCCTTGACACTCTCCTGGCTTGGTGTAATTACCGCCGCGCCGCCCCATGTCTGGCTGTTGACGCTGGTCCCGTCAATCTGGAAATTATTTGAGCTTAGCCTCTGGCCATTTGCGGTGATCGGAACCTGATTCTCTGTCTGGAAAATCGAACTGTTCGAACCGCCGGGACCGCTCGTATTAGGAAAAGAAACCGAGCCGCCGCTTGCATTTCTGGCACCCGCACCAAACACACCCGGTGCCAGACGTGCCAATTCATAAGGATCACGCCCTACTTGCGGTAAACGTAAAACTTCTTCGGTTGAAATGACTTTTCTGATATTCGGGTCTTCTGTTGCAAGCCCTTCATTTTCAGCCTGGACAGTAACCGTTTCGGAAATGCCGCCGGGTTCGAGCGTTATATTTACACCCTCCGTAGTCTCGGCACGTACCTGAATTTTTTCGACTACTGCCTTTTTAAAGGAATCTCCGGCTGTTACGGTGATTGTATAAGTACCGGGCGAAAGCATTGTGAAACTGTAAAAGCCCGCATCGGTTGTTACCGTTTGCAGCGTTCTTCCTGTTTCATTGCTTTTCAATGATACACGCGCACCAGGTACTACGGCACCGTTTGTATCCGTGACCGTGCCCTGTATTCCGGCACGAAACTGCCCGTAAGCCGTTACGGCGAAAATGATTGCCGTAAACATTGCTGCCGTCGTCAATCTGATGCAAGGGATGAGTTTTCGCATACGTCCTCCAAGGTTTCTCGCGGGCATTTTACCCGAATTGTAAATTATCAATGATTGCGGCAATAACCGGCGATAATCCTGCGGTACAACCCGGCCAAATCGAAAAATTACGAGATTTTCGTGTGATAGTAAAACGTTTTAGTAAAACGATTAAGCCGAAACAATTTACAACACCTTTTTTCAAACTGTCAAGCCAATTTGTTAATTTCAGGCAGACATTTTTTTTCCTGCCCCCGATTCTTGAAATTTAAGGGCTACGTATGCAAAACTTCCTCAAACTATGAAAAAAGGGAGCAAATCATCCGGAGAAAATCCCGTTGCCGGCAACATTAGCTTGAAGCAGCTGGCCAAACATCTCGGGCTGTCACCGACTACGCTCTCAATAGTACTGAATGAATCACCGAAAGCCGACGCAATTCCGGAAGAGACAAAGGCGCGTATTTTTGAGGCTGCACGTCGCCTGAATTACCGGCCGAACTATCTGGCGAGGTCTTTTCGTGTACAAAAAACCAATACAATCGGCGTCATCGTGCCCGAATTAAGCGACGGTTATTCAGCAATGGTGTTAAATGGCGTTGAGGCCGCCCTTTCCGGTGCCGGTTATTTTTATCTTACTGCAAGCCATCTACACCGCAGCGATCTGCTGGAGACCCTTCCGGTAATGCTGATCGAAAGACAGGTCGAGGGAATAATAGCCGTAGATACGCCGATTCGATTCCAACCTTTGATTCCGGTTGTCAATGTCTCCGGACACGAGGAAATCAAAGGGGTTACAAACGTGGTTTTGAATCATTCGCACGCGGCAGAATTGGGAATCGGTCATCTGTACAACCTCGGGCATCGGCGAATCGCCGTAATCAAGGGACAGGAATTCAGCTCAGACACGGCAGAACGTTGGGAAACCATACAGGATGCTGCACGCAAGCGCGACATCCCGATTGATCCGCGTCTGACCGTACAGCTCGAGGGCGATTCGCCTTCGCCGGAGGTAGGATATGCCGCAATGAAATCACTCCTCGCCAGGGGCGAAAATTTCACGGCAGTATTTGCATTCAATGATATTTCGGCAATAGGAGCAATCAGGGCACTGGAAGAGATGGGGCTTCGCGTGCCGGCAGATGTTTCCGTGCTTGGTTTTGATGACATTTATGCCGCCGCATTTCATAATCCCGCGCTGACCACAATCCGTCAACCGCTTTTCGAAATGGGAAAGCTTGCCGCAGAAACGCTTTTAAGACAATTGGCGAATGGAAGAGACCCCGAAAGCTCTGATGTAGTCGGGGTTGAGCCGACTCTTGTCGTCCGGCAATCAACCGCCAGGGTTTGACTACGCCATCGGGCTTTTGTTTGCGGACGATTAACGCAAAACAATTTTTGAGGCTATAATTTTGCAGACTATAATTGAAGCCGTTCTTTACGGAAGTGTACGGTGCAAAATCCCTGAATTATGTCCAATATTGAAATAGAATCCGTCCTCAATGAGTCCCGTTTGTTTCCTCCGCCGGCGGAATTCGCATCCGCGGCACATATCAGCAGCTTTGAAGAATACGAACGCCTTTACCGCGAGGCAGCGGCCGATCCGCCGACATTTTGGGCACGGCAGGCGGAAGCTCTGGATTGGTTTGAACATTGGGAAAAGATTCTGGAGTGGGAGGAACCTTTCGCCAAGTGGTTTACCGGCGGGAAAATCAACGCTTCGTATAATTGCGTTGACCGCCATCTGAACGGCTGGCGACGCAACAAAGCGGCTATAGTATGGGAAGGCGAGCCGGGCGAACAGAGGACGATCACCTACCTTCAACTGCACCGTGCGGTTTCACGTTTTGCCAATGTTTTGAAGTCTTTAGGCGTTCGTTCAGGTGATCGTGTCGCACTTTATATGCCGCTTGTGCCCGAGCTTGCCGTTGCAATGCTGGCCTGTGCGCGAATCGGAGCGACGCATACGGTTATTTTCGGCGGATTTTCCGCAGAGGCGATTCGTGACCGCGTCAATGATTGCGGCTGCAAGGCAATCATTACGGCAGATGGCGGCTATCGTCGCGGGTCGGAACTACGTCTCAAGGACACGGTTGACGAAGCTCTGTCTGGCGGCGCATGCCCCAGCATCGAGAATGTTGTCGTCCTGCGGCGTACCGGCAGCAAGGTTACATTTTCTCCGGGAAGAGATCATTGGTGGCACGAGCTCGAGCAATCGGTCAATTCCGAATGTCCGCCGGAGCCTCTCGATTCCGAACATCCGTTGTTTATTCTTTATACCTCCGGCACAACCGGAAAGCCGAAAGGAATCCTGCATACTACCGGCGGTTATCTCACGCAGGTTGCATATACTTCGAAATATGTTTTTGACCTGAAAGAAGAAGATGTCTATTGGTGCACGGCCGATATTGGCTGGGTAACGGGACATAGTTACGTTGTTTACGGACCGCTGGCAAACGGAACGACGGTTTTTATGTACGAGGGCGCTCCCAACTACCCGGATTTTGACCGGTTCTGGGAAATGATTGCCCGGCATCGCATCAACATTCTCTATACGGCACCGACGGCAATCCGTGCTTTCATCAAATGGGGTGAGCAATATCCGCTCCGCCACGACCTGAGCAGTCTGCGATTGCTAGGGACAGTCGGCGAGCCGATCAATCCCGAAGCCTGGATGTGGTATTACCGCGTTATCGGTAAAAGCAGATGCCCGATCGTCGATACATGGTGGCAGACGGAAACCGGCGCAATCATGATCTCGCCATTGCCGGGTGCGACTACCCTGGTGCCGGGAACGGCAACGCGGCCGCTGCCCGGAATCATCGCCGACATCGTAACCAAATCCGGTAAATCCGTCGGGCCGGGCGAGGGCGGCTATCTCGTTATTAAACACCCCTGGCCATCGATGCTTCGCACGATTTGGGGCGACCCCGAACGTTACAAAAAAACCTACTGGTCGGAAATTCCGCATTGCTACTTTGCCGGCGACGGAGCCAGACGCGACGAACACGGCTATTTCTGGATCATGGGACGCGTTGACGACGTCATCAACGTCAGCGGTCACCGGCTAGGGACAGCGGAAATCGAATCCGCACTCGTTTCACACGAAGCAGTTGCAGAAGCCGCAGTCGTCGGGCGGCCCGACGAAATAAAAGGACAGGCAATCGTCGCCTTTGTCACACTTGAAAGCGGCCGCAACGGAAACGAACAACTGAAAGAAGAACTCCGCGCACACGTCGCTAAGGAAATCGGCTCGCTGGCCAAACCGGACGATATCCGCTTCACGGACGCTCTGCCAAAAACACGCTCGGGTAAAATCATGCGCCGACTGCTCCGCGAACTGGCCGCCGGAAGTACCATCGCCGGCGATACCACAACACTCGAAGATTTCTCCGTACTCGAACGCCTCCGGGAAGAAGAGGAGGAGTAATATTCAATGCCGTTCCGGTTAATACAAAAAGTTGTTTTACATGTCTTTAACTATCAGAATAACTGAAATGCCGGCCGGTGCATGTGGACTTAACTTTACGTTTCTGAACGTCTAATCCCATTCGCTTTAATGCCCGTCCGAACTTGTCAGGCTATGCCTCAAACCAGACACTCGGAATAAAGGCATGAAGCCTGTTCCAGCACAGTATCGATGGCTTTCTCCTCTTTGTCCGGCGGGTAGCCGTGCTTGCGTAGGATGCGTTTGAC
>Ga0073934_10000677_pt1 | contig 93898 bp, 104 predicted proteins | sample LarsenN4metaG_FD_76834 | JGI IMG/M metagenome (GOLD analysis project Ga0073934, IMG submission 76834) | Hot spring sediment bacterial and archeal communities from British Columbia, Canada, to study Microbial Dark Matter (Phase II) - Larsen... ...
CAGGGAGGGTCACCCACGTCTTACTCACCCGTTCGCCACTGTACATGCGGTTGCCCGCATTCTCGTTCGACTTGCATGTGTTAGGCGCGCCGCCAGCGTTCGTTCTGAGCCAGGATCAAACTCTCATTGTTGGTACTCGGAATTGGATCCAAGGGCCACCACTTCAATACACCTGAACCTTACTCGCTCTATTCAGTTGTCAAAGAACAAAAGAATACCTGCGCGAGCCACACACCCTACTACAACGCTATGTGCCTGTCAACCTCGGGTGACCGCAGGCAAGCGCTTCACAGAGCGGACCTATTTTATATAGGAGCGGCCCAAGGAAGTCAAGCCCGCCGGACACGTGGAAAATGGCCGGTGATCACCTGCGCCCCGGCACGGGTCGGAGACGCGTGCGCGGTACGCGCAAGGCTTCGGTAGCCATAAGCGGCTACCACTTGCGGCCCCGGGAGACCCTGTACGATAATCGCCGACAGCACAAGAAGCACGGGTTCCGCATGGACTTTCCCATCAAACGAAGGACCGCGCTGAAACTGGGGGGGCTCGGGCTCCTGGCCGGCCTCACCGGCGGCTGCGACGCCGTGGGGAGCGTCTTCGGCCGCATGTTCGCCATCCCACCGCGGGAAACTGTCTACATCACCCCCAACGCCGAGTTCTACGTCGTCAATTACAGCGACTCGCCCTTCAACCTCTCTCGCAACTTGGATCAAGAGCAGTGGCGGCTGACCGTCAAAGGCGAGGTCAAGACTCCGATGCACCTGGGCTGGCGCGACATCCTCAGCCGCCCCTCGTTCGACCAGGTCTCCACACTGATGTGCATTGACACGCTCCCAGGCGGCGACAGCTTGGGCAACGCCACCTGGCGCGGCATTTCGCTCAAGAAGCTCCTCCAGGAAGCCGGCGCGGATGAGGAAACTGCGCGTGACGTGATCTTTCGCGCCGCCGACGGGTATGACGACAGCATCCCGTTTGCGCGCGCCATGCAGGACGACGTGATGCTGGCCTACCTCATGAACGGCGAGAAGCTGCCCAAGGAGCACGGCTTCCCGCTCCGGCTGATCGTCCCCGGCCTCTACGGCATCAAAAACGTGAAATGGATCATCGAAATCGATGTGTACAACGGAGACCACAAGGGCTACTGGCAGCGCAAAGGCTGGACGGACGACGGGACGATCAAGATTTTCTCCCGCATCGACAGCCCTGGCCACTACCAGACGCTGACCGGCCCGGAGCAGACCTTCCGCGGCATTGCGTTTGGCGGGCCTAACTCCATCAGCAAAGTGGAGGTGAGCGTCGATGCGGGCAAGACCTGGAATGACTGCCTGCTGGAGCCACCGCTCTCGCCCTATTCCTGGGTGATCTGGAACTACCGGTGGCGACCGCCCAAGCGCGGGAAGTACCAGGTGGTCGTCCGCGCCACCGACACGAAGGGGCACTTGCAGACCGCCGAGCTGGCCCGCCCCCAACCCGCCGGCGCCTCCGGATACCACACGATCATCGCGGACGTGCTCGACCTGTCAGCCACGCAGGCGCGCGGCTGACCAACCACATCTCGCCGGCACGAGCTAATCAGACCGTCAAAAAGATTCTGACCGCGCTGAAGCCGCGGTGCAGCCTGCCCATGTACATGAGCTGCTTCATCGGCCGTTTGATCATCCTCATTCCATGCTTGAGCATGTTCTTGGCCGGTTGGTGAGCATCGACATACCTCAGACCCAGGACCGTAAAGCCGGCTCGCGCACACGCGTTCTGCAAGGCACGGCCCGAGTAGTAATACAGGTGCTCGAGTCGATCGAGCGGATAATCCTCCACGTCTGAACGATACATCGGCCGTCTTCTATTCTGCTCTGCGTTGGGCACTTCGATCGCGACCACGCCTGCGGGTTTGATCAAAGCCTTGAGACACAGCAGCGTTTCGAGTGGATCGGGCATATGCTCCAGAACGTGCCACAAGGTGATCACGTCGAATTGCTTCGTGCCAAAATCGATCTCCTGAAGTCTGCCGGTGTAAATGTCCGTAATGCCCACCGTCTGTTTCGTATGGTCCGAATAGGTATCCGAAAACTCCGTCCCGTACACGGTAAAGCCGGCTTCGCGCGCGACCCCGCAGAAATCACCCATCCCGCACCCAACGTCCAGCAACTCCCCATGATCCCGGTAGCGGAGCACGTCCCGGAGTCGCTCGCGGAGCAACGCTCTCAGGAAATATCTCTTGTGCGTGAACCAGGCGCTGGCGGGTCCCGTCTCCAACAGGGTCTGGCGCGTGTATTGCTGCTTCAACGTCTCGAGCGTCGGTTGCGGATTCAAAAAAATGACCAGACACCGAGTGCATCGATAAAAGTTGACCTGGGGGCACTGCGTCAACTGCACAAAGCGATCCTCCGAACAGATCTTGCAGGTCTTAATCCACTCGTATCCCACCAAGGTGTTCATGCCGCTCATCGCCGCACCTTACCGCACCGTCGACGACCCGTCCCCGTGATTGACTCGATGGCCGGGCCAAACAGCCCATGTCGGAGATCGAGGGTCACCCATGAAAAAGGCTGTCAAGAAGGTGAGAGGTCTCCAGCGCGCGAGCCCGGTCTCACCGGCGAGGGGCGGGCATGCTTTTGGCCTCGATCACCGCGTGTCAATCATGCGCAACAACAATCAGTTTAATCCACCTTGTGCCAGCGGGTCAGCTCCATCGGTTCCGCCAGCAGCCCTTTGGCCTCCTGAATCCAGCGCGTGATATGCGGGGTTTCGAAATGCCGCTTAAGATCCTCCTCGCTTACCCAATTCTCATAGACGAGAAAGAGCGATCGATCATTCGGCGCTTGATGCATGTCGAAGTTGATACAACCTCGCTCCGCGCGGGTCGGGGCCAGGAGGCTGAACAGCTCCTGCCTGACCCGCGCCTCCATCCCGGGCTTGGCTTTGAGTCGAACCACGACGGTGACGTGATTGCCAGCCATAATCATCCTCGCTTTCTTGGCCGAGCCTCGCCGCGAGACCAGGCCGCAAAGAGCTTCAGACTGTCCTCCAAGAGCACGTCGCCGACCAGCTCCACACAGCTCTGTCCCAATTGCTTCATCCGGCTGGACGGGACTGGAAGTTGGTCGATCCTTGCCTTTTGCGCATCCTCAATCCGCCAGGCCTAGACAATCCGCCCGAACGTGGCCCACAGACAGGCCGTGAAGCAGATCGGGCATGGCTCGCAGGTCGTGTAGATCACAGATCCTGTAAGCTCCAGCGTCCTCAACTGACGACTCGCCGTTCGGATCGCCTGAACTTCGGCGTGCGCTGTCGTATCCACACTCGCCTTAGCGCTGTCATGCGCGACCGAAACGACCTGTCCTCGCCTCACGATACACGCGCCAAAGGGCATTTCTCCCTTCTCGATCCCCTGCCAGGCCGCCCCGAAAGCCAGCCGCATGAAGCCTTCATCCATCATGGTCGAATGCCGGCGAGGAAGAGCGGGTCCCCTGTTGAACGATATGCTTCAGGACGAAGGTAGGCACGCATTCGTCCCGTTGAGAAGCCGGTGATTGCCGGGACGGAACCCCGGGGCCTCTCGGGCTCGTCACAACGCCGGCTTTTGGACGCCGACCGTCGAGTTACAGGACAAGGGCATCAGTTCGCCACCATGGACATACGACTTGTGTGTCCATTGTCGGAGAATCCCGCTCTTGTCGAACGTCAGTATGTACTCACTGCACCAGGATCCCAGCGTCGCCCAGGAGTTCTGACTCATCGGCTCGATCGAGCGCACCTCGTACACCCACACGGCCTCCCCCATCTGGGTTGTCGCGGTGGATCGAGGTTGTCCCAGTCGCTGTAGCACGTCTTCCTGCGTCGCCTGGTCCTGCGCCGATCTCAAGTAGCGGGATTCCTCCGGCACAAAAAGCGCGCATCCCGTCACGAGCAGAATCAGGCTCAAGAGCGAAATGTGGGCGAGGGGTCTCATCCTACACCTCCCGTGTTCAGCGGTTTGCTGCCATTGGGAGCCGGTGTTCTCCTATGACTTCGACTGATATCCGCCCGGCACACAATAGGTGGGCATTCGCTCTCCGCCGTGGAACTCGGCCTTGTGGGTCCAACGCCGCAGCACGCCACGGTTGTCGAACGTCAGCACGTATTCCGCGCACCATAGCCCCGTGGACGTCCAGCGACTCCCCGGTTCCTCCTCACGGACCTCATAGAGCCACACCGATTCCCCGGTCGGCATCGCTGTCGTCAGCTTCGGTTGCCCAAGCTGCTGCCGCACCTCCTCCTGCGTGGCGTGATCCGTTGCCGAGCGCAAGTACCATGCTTCTTTCGGGACAAACAGCATGCAGCCGGTCACTATCACAGTCAGGGTCACTAGGAAGGCCAAGAGGAGTGACTTCATGGTGCACCTCCTGGGTGGTGTGGGAGACCAGTGGTGCCTTTATTCTACTCCAGACGAGGGCCCGCGTGCGAGGTTGCACGGGGAGCACACAGGGCCCCCTTCGAAAGCCGTGCCACCTTCGGGTGGCGGCTCCCATACTTCAGAGGCATTCCAGATAAGGCCGCCTCGCCTTACTGTAATCTCATCTCAGCGGCACGATTGGGGGACCCGGTGCAACGGCGGGTGGATCACCTCGGACGGCTCCGCAAGAATCTCGAGGGACAGGCTTGCCCCTCGTGCGGATGGTTCCGTTATCACGTGATCGTTCGCTCTGCTGCCGCAACCGGCGAGCCTCAACTGGTCTGCGAATGTAGCTGGTGCGGTCGTGAACGTCGGATCGAGGCAAGCCCGCTCAACCGGTGGTCATCCCAGGGTCAGGCCGCTCAGAAGCCGTTATCCTGACCTACGTTCTTACGACTCCCTGTCACTGCAGCACACCTAATTCTTGCCATCAGCTCGCCGTCGGCAGGCGTCGGCGAGCCCACCAGAGCCTCGGCGGAGGCGGGCCATATGCCATCGACCATTTGCTATTCAAAGCAGCGATCTCCACATGATGACCGCATCCTGGTAGGTACCGTCGTCCTTGCGCACGGCGCCGGGAATGATGGCCAACTCGGAGAAGCCGAGCTTCCTCCAGAGATACCGAGCCGGTTTGTTCTCGGAGAAAACGAGGTTGTAGAGCACGCTCCGATAGCCCAGCTCTTTGGCGTACTGGAGCATCGTCGCCCCTAGCAGCCACCCCAGTCCTCTATTTCGCCACAGCGGCGCGACCATAAACCCGGCATTGGCCACCTGCCGCGCGCGACCTGGCCAGTTTGGCTTCAGGTAGAAGGCCCCCAGCATTTCGTCCGTGTGAGCGTCGCGGGAGCGGGAATAGGCGGCCACGGTGCTCTTCCCCCGGAACCAGTAATCGAGAAACTCCTCCTGATCCGGCATTCGATCGTGAGGATAGGACGTGCCCTCTTCCACAATCACGCGATACAGTCGGCGCAGCGGCTCCACGTCGTTCTGATCAGCCAGAACCAGTTGAACGGGGCTGCCGTCTTTGAGGCGGGCGTCGATGGGGAACTTCATGAAAGTCCGTGAAGCGTGCTGCGTGACGGGAGATTACCCGGAAGCCCATGGCTTATGGCTGATGGTTGATGGTTCGGTCATGAAGCGGTTGCCCCTGTTGCAACAACGCGATCAGCGAGGCATCGGCTGGGAGAAACGGAAACTGTTGGAGCTGCTCGGGCGTCACCCAGCGGAATTCCGCACAGCCGAGCGCGCTCGGCTCTCCATCGGCCAGACCACACTCAAAAAAAAGCAACTCGACGGTTTTCTCCGGATAGGCGTGCCGGATGACATGGAAGAGAACCGGCGGCGTGATCTCGATTCCGAGTTCCTCCCGCAATTCCCGCCGCAGACAATCTTCCAACGACTCCTCCGGCTCGCACTTGCCGCCCGGAAACTCCCACAACCCGCCGAGATGCGACTCGGTATTGCGTCGTGCGATTAGACGCCGGCCATCGCGCTCGATCACCCCAGCCGCCACCCGAATGATGGGTGAGGAGTCCTTACGCCTCACGCCTCACTCCTCGGGCCTTACTGATTCCGTCGAACGGATACGTCTTACAGAAATCTTTCATCGGGCACAGCAGGCAGTACGGATCGCGCGCCGTGCAGACCGTGGCGCCGAAATCCATGAGCGCCTGGTTGAAGTCGTATCCCTTCCCCTTTGGGATCAAAGCTTCGGACAGCTCCCAGAGCGCGGCCTTTCCTCCCTTGGGATCGCCCGTTCCGACGAAAATTCGATGCAGCACCCGCATCACGTTCGTGTCCAGAATCGGTGCGTCCTCGTTGAAGGCGAACGAGCGGACGGCTCCAGCCGTATAGCGCCCGATGCCTTTGAACGATAGCAACTCTTCCGGATCGCCCGGCAACTCGCCACCGTATCGCGCCACCGTCTCGCGGGCAATTGAATGAAGACGCAGCGGACGGATGTTGTACCCGAGCGGATACCAGGTCTTTTTCACGTCATCGGGGGACGCTTCAGCGAGAGCTTGGAAGGTCGGATACCGTTCGAGGAACTCGTGATACTTCGGGATGACCCGGTCCACCTGGGTCTGCTGCAACATGACCTCGGAGACGAGAATCCGGTAAGGATCGCTGGTTTTTCGCCAGGGAAGATCGCGGCCGTGCTGACGGTACCACTTGAGCAGCCGATGCTGAAAGCGGCGCTTGACCCCCGCCTCCACGCGCACGCCCCGGGCTCGCGACCGGCCGTTCGATTTCTCCTGCCTGGGCTCCGCACGCGGGCGACCCGATCGGTCTCGTCGCGGCATGGACCGGTCAACTCTCCATCATCTCCAGCCGCGCATCAAACTCATGACCGCAACTGACACAGCGCAGGCAATCGCGCTCAACTGAGACTTCTTCGACACGAATCCCCATGCCGCCGCAATCCGTGCACCGCGCCAGATGCGGTTGGTGTTCATCCAGCGTCTCGTAGCGCACCCCGCGCAGGCAGTACACGGGCTGGCCATTGAGCTCCCATGGCCTCCCCAGATTGTCGACTTCAGGCAGGACAATATAGTGGTGCGCCGCGTAGTCCTCGATCGCGCGGCGCGTGGGCAGGGTATCCTTGATCAGTTTCCCTGTCCGGGCGTCGTAGAGAGCATCGCCCTTCACGATCACCTTAGTCGGCCCCATGATGTACCTCTCTATTCTATCGGAGAAGGCATAAGGTGCGATGTGCGACTCGCTAAACGATACTCCCGCGGCACACCGTAAATCAACGGGAAGATTTTTCGTACGCGGCGGCCGAGGGCGGGGCACCGGAAGTGTCAGGATCCCATCGGCTCAAGCCGGCTCCCACCCGATGGCTTCCCTGCGGGAAAATGGCCAGTTTCTGGACTGTCCGCCGGACTCTCCTATAATGGCCGACAACGGGCAAGGCCGTTCCCGTGCGGCTCATCGCCAGGGGGCCGATCAACCATCGCTGAGTCCGTCGATGAAGCAGGAAGAGCTGCAAGCCTATATTTCGAAGAACGGGACGTTCGCGGTTCAGTGCCCGTCCTGTTTCACCTCGAGCACCTATCGCGTGGCCGACCTCCCCGGGGATCTCCCCAACCCCTTCGGGTATGATTGCACGTGCGGGCGGGTCTGGAGCGTGCGGCTAATCGGCTTCCGCCACGGTCAGCGCAAGCGCGTGCAGCTCGCCGCGAGCCTGGTTCGCACGACCGGTAGCCGCGGCGTCCCGATCATGGCCACGGTCCAGGACCTCTCGGTCAGCGGGATGCGTCTGGTCACCGACGAAAAACTCTCGAATCTGGCCAAGGATGAGGTCCTCAAGATCTCGTGCATCCTGAACAACCCTCACCGGAACAAGCTTAACCTCACCGCAAAGGTACGCCGCATCATGCCCGCCGGGGCTCAACTCGCGATCGCAGTCGAATTCCTGCCGCTCAGCACCGAACAGCTCGATATTCTGGACGCCTATCTCGCGGGCTAACGGAGCGCATGGATGTGGTTGAACCGTGACGAGAAAGCCTGGCCGGAATCTGTGGTTCGTGGCAGCCGCGTTATTCGGGTAAGGCCAAGGGTGCGAGGAAGGTAACGCCGATGCCGGGGGCAAAGCCGTACTGGTCGCACCTCGGGCAGACCCAGGCCACGCGCCCCCGCGTTTCCACCTGCGTCAGTCTCTGGTCCGGCAGAGTGAACCCCACGAGGAGTACGGTGCCGACCGGCAGCGGGTCGGCGGTTTCAATGAAGACGCCTTGCTTGCAAATCCGTGAAGCTCGGCCTTCCCGCCGCTGACCATCCGGCGGCGTGTAGTGAATCCTCACACACCGGGACAGCGCCGGCTCGTTGGAGACCTTTGAAGGTGGTCGGTTTCCGCCTGCCCTCAGGAGCTGGATAATAACGGCATTCCAGCTCAAGCTCCCCAGCTCGTGTCCGGTCGGTCCGAGCAAGATCAGGGTTTCGTTCTCGCAGTCCAGGACGAGCACCTTTTCATGATGTCCGGGGGTCGAAACGATGGGGGCGCTCAGCAGGGCCCCGTCTTGGCGCGCCCTGCCACGCCCCTCACGCCAAGACCACCGTTCGAAAAACTCTCTCGTGAGAAATGCCCTGTGAATACCGTTCAACGCGGCGTGCATGTCAGATATCCTCCGAGCTTCCGGGAACATGCCCGGACACGCGTAGCACAGTAGCTCCGTACGGACCAACAGACAAAACCCGGCGGTCCGACCTTAATTTGTCCAACACCTTGCCGTGGCTTCTGCGGGTCCAGGATGGCATACTGCCCGGGGCCGGATGGAGGTCTGTGCATGACGGATCGGCGCGCGTCGGCCGGCAGGCTTGGCGCAATCGTCCCAACCCCGGAGGACTTCGATCGGATCACGGCCGACGCCCTGCCGTTCCTGCTGGACCATGCGATTGCCCAGACACGTCGGTGCTTGCGAGAAACGGGCCAGTGGGCGGACGATATCGGTCACGAAAAGCTTGCGGTCCGCATAGCCTATGAATTACTGGAACGTTTTCTCGTGTACGGCCGAACCGAACTTCCGTGCCGGCCACTTTTCCTGCTGGAGAGCGTGATCTCCAAGCATTTCAGCCAGTCGGAACCGCTGTACTACCAGAAGGACCTGCTGTCACCGTTGGGCCGCTTTCTGGACGGGCTGGTCTCCAAAGCGGTCGTGAGTCGCGACGCGCTCATGGCCTTGTACTACCACCTGTACGGATTGACGCAGGGGCCGATCGTCAAGCTCCTGGGACTCGGCCCAAGCGAATGCCACCGTGTCTACAAGAACTTCGAGCGTTGGCGACGATGCGGCTGGGAGCGCGCCATCGCTGAGATCGGGATCACTGAGGAGGAGCTGCGCCAGTTGGAGTGCAGCCAGGCTCTCGACCCTGCACGGATCAACGTCGAAGCGACGCGGCTCGTCCCCATGATCCAGGCCCATTACCGGCGCAGCGAGCCCCAGCACTTTCCTTGTCTGACGCGCCAGCAATGGGAGCACCTCCTCACCCAAGGTTCGGGGTACGACTATCGCGTCTGGCATTTAGCCATGTGTCGCGACTGCCTGTGGCACGCCTATACCATTCGGCTTGCCCGGCAGATAGACCAGCCGAGTCCTCCGATCGCTGTGCATTTCCATCCCATGCCGAAAGTACGACTCGTAGCCTCCGCTTTGTCACTAGGGGGGAACGGCAATGAAAAGCAATTGCCAACTGAGTGCCTATCGCGATCGTCTGCTTAACTCGCTTCGTGAAAGAGCGGACCGCCAGCGCCGGGAAGAACCGGGCTCGCTCCGGGTGTTCGTAAACCATGCTGCAGTCGGAATCGCTGAATGCGGAGTCACCCCGACTACATGGGTTTTCGTGAGCCTCCAGGATCCCATTCGGGAGATCGAACTGCGCACCGAGGCTGGCCTCCTCGTCGGCTCGTTGTGCGCCTCCACGGTCAGCCCGAAGACCGCGCGATTCTCTGCGGGGCACTATTCCATCGACGTGTGCGTCGAGAACGGGTTGTGCGGGGGCACTCTCCGGATCATGAGTCGGGCGGGTGTCCCGCTCTGGCGACGCCTGGAGGCCAAAGGCTGGACTGCGGCATCGAGAAGCCTGGCTCTCGGATCACGCACACTCGCCCGACTCCATAAGTTGGGCCAGGATCCTGCTCGTATGTTGCGGGTCGGCTGGCCATGGATCGGCACGGTCGCGCGGGTCATGATCACTGGGGCCGTGCTTCTCCTTGTGGTCGACCGCCTGACGAACCAGCCCGGCCACCGGACCCCGGCTTCCATGAACACCGCTCAGGTGACGCCATCGGGGCAAATCACGTCTGCGGAGGAACACGGAGCAGTGATTCGCTTCCTTAAAGACCAGCAACTCGAAGTGGCCCACCTCAGGCGATCCGTGACCCAGCTCCAAGATGCCCACAAGACCCGCGGCGAGCTCGAGGCCAGACTTCTGGCGCGTCTGACCAAGGCCGTCGAGGACCGGCAACGCCTTCGAGACGATATTCATCGCTTGACAGTCGTGCTGGATGCGATGAACAAGGAACACGCCGCCCTCACGGCGCGCGTGGAAGCAGCCAGCACCGAACGCGAACACATGATTGAAGAGGTACAACGGCTGATCGCCGCGAATGCCACGCTGAGCCGAGACGTCGCCGTCCTGGAGACACGCGCGCAGGTGGCCTCGGCTCGACTCGAAACCGCCGCGCATCCGTTCAAGTTCTGGGTATCGTTCCAGGATGGAACTTCTGACAAGAGCATCGAAGCGCTGCTTGAGGAGATCAAGGGCCGCAGAGGGCCAGTTGATTCCGGATGGTACAGCGTCGAGGTCACTCTGCCTCAGACGCATACCCCGGATAGTTTCGTCGAGACGTTAAAGAAAACGCCGATCGTAAAGGCCGTGAAGACCAGTCTGGGGCCCGCACCGGCGCAGTAGTCGCAAGGGAGGGGGCGTCGGATGCGAAACGAAGCCCGGCAGCGACGGCGGGAAGTGGCCTGCCATGAGCCAGCGGGGGAGCCCTCTTCAAGGTGCGCTCCCCGCGAGCCGAATGGTGCGCCCGGCAGGAATCGAACCTGCGACAACCAGCTTAGAAGGCTGGGGCTCTATCCAACTGAGCTACGGGCGCAACTCAAGAGCAAATGGCTGATGGCATATGGCTGAAAAGCGAACAGAATCGCCACAGTGCTTGCCGGCTTCTTTCCCCATCAGGCCCTTCGCCATCTGCCATATGCTCTTCTTCGGGGAGAGTGGTCGGGGCGCCCGGATTTGAACCGGGGACTTTCTGGTCCCAAACCAGACGCGCTACCAGGCTGCGCTACGCCCCGACACTCTTTCAGTGCTGAGAACTGAGTGCGGAAAGGGCCGGATCGTCCTCAGTCCTCAGTCCTCAGTCCTCAGTCCTCAGTCCTCAGTCCTTTCAGTATCTCTCTAACCTTCGCGAACGCCCGCGCGCGATGACTGATGCGGTTTTTCTCCTCGGGCGTCAGTTCAGCCAAGGTCCGCCCGAACTCAGGCACCCAGAAGACCGGGTCGTACCCGAACCCGTGCCTGCCTGCCGGCTCCTCCACAATCAGCCCATCCAGAACGCCTTCGACGACGCGAACCTTGCCCGAAGGGTCCGCAATGGCCGCCACCGTGACGAACCGCGCACGTCGCTGCGCTCGCGGGACCCCCTTGAGTTCCCGTAGGAGCTTGCGCCAGTTCTCTTCATAGGTGGAGCCTGCTCCCGCGTACCGCGCGGCCATGACGCCCGGCCGTCCACCCAACGCGCTCACCATGAGGCCGGTATCATCAGCGATGGCGGTCAGGCCCGTCCAGCGCGCGATGGTCACGGCCTTCTTGACCGCATTGGCCTCGCAGGTCTCGCCGTCTTCCACGACCTCAGGCGCGTCAGGAAATTCCGCCATTGTCCTGATTCGAAATCCTTGATTCTCCAGCAACGCGGCCAGCTCTCTACCCTTATCAGGATTCCGCGTCGCCAGCACCAGTTCTTTGACCAACCAACAAACGTCATCGGCCAATGGTCATTTGTCAATGGTCGGAGACTGCCAGCTTATCGCATTCTCTTCCCATTGACCATTGACAATTGACTGTTGACCCTCCTACTCGAGCGCTCCCACCAATTCCTTCTGCAGCTCGACGAGCCCCTGGATGGCGCCCCAGCCCAGCGACAGAAACTCGTCGAGATCCTTTTTCTCGAAGGCGGACCGTTCGGCTGTCCCCTGCACCTCCACGAACCGACCGCGCCCCGTCATGACGAGGTTCATGTCCACCTCGGCCATGGCGTCTTCTTCGTACGACAGGTCCACCAAGACCGAACCGCCTACTTTGCCTACACTGATCGCGGCCAAGTAGTCCGTCATCGGCCGCTTCTTGATCAGCGACTTCTTTTTCAGCACGGCACACGCGTCCGCCAACGCGATGAATGCACCTGTGATCGAGGCGGTTCGCGTGCCGCCGTCCGCCTGGATGACGTCACAATCAATCCAGATGGTGCGCTCCCCGATGTCGGACAAATCAGTCACGGCCCGCAAGGCACGCCCGACGAGCCGCTGAATCTCCAGCGTCCGCCCGCCCTGCTTGCCTTTCACCGCCTCCCGCTGCGTCCGCTCAGCGGTTGCGCGGGGCAACATGGCGTACTCTGCCGTCACCCACCCTCGGCCCTTGTCCCTCAGGAACGGTGGAACCTTCTCCTCGACCGAGGCGGTGCAGATGACCTTGGTCCCCCCCATTTCGATCAGGACCGAGCCCTCCGCATACTTGATGAACTCGCGCGTGATCTTGACCGGACGGACCTGGTCCCGGCGTCGCCCGTCGGTCCGCAGGAGAGTTGCGACTCGCTCCATGGCAATCTCCTTATGATTCAAGGATGTCGGATTATAGAAGAGGGGTGCGCGAAAGATCAAATAGACGGTCATGGAGACCGTGGCCGCCGCCGCTTGCGTGCGACCAGCATGCGTACAACCAGCAAGGCGGCGATCAACGCACCGACCGCATAGACGAACGTATCTTCATAAGGAAACACGTACGGCATGCTGATGCCTTCTTAACGCTTCCCGGCACAAGTGTAGGGCACGACCACCGCGCAGTGTGCCGGAGCCACGCACACAAACGTACCGCGCACGGACACGTTTTGAACAATCCGGCCGGTGCCCTCCGAGCCGGGCCGCATCTCGACCTTATCCTAGAGAGCGGACGCGAGCCAGTCCCTCGCCTTTGGGGCGAAGGTCTATGCGGGCTCCGGCCCTCGCGCGCGTTCGCTTCGCAAACCGCCGCTCAAGGCCCAGACAGCCGGTTCCGCGGCGGCATGCAGTACAGGGCAGACCCGACGACACTCCTGAGGCCCACGGGCATTCACGCATGACCGACGTCGATCGTACCTGCGGTGAATGCGTAGTCCTTGATAAGTTCTTGATCTGCGGAGTCCGCCTGGTCCGTTGCTTCATGCCCTGGCATAGAAGGTGCACAATCTTTTGCACTCCGACATTACCGACTCACAGGACCTTGGCGCACCAATTGCAACAGCCTGCAACCCGGCTCCAGCCCGCCCTCCACTCGATCCTCATCGTGGATGACGAGGCGCCGGTGCGCATGTTGCTGGCCCGGCTCCTGGAGCGACATGGGTACACTTGTTCCCTGGCACGTGATGCCCACGAAGCCCGCCTCCGGCTCCGCGAACAGGCCTTTTCACTCGTCCTCTGCGACCTCAACATGCCGGGAGAGTCCGGACTGCACCTGATCGAGCTCGTGCGGCAAGAATATCCGGAAACCGCCGCAGTCATGGTCACCGCGCTGGACGATCACCGCCTGGGCACCGTCGCCATAGAAAACGGCGCCTACGGCTACATCCTCAAGCCATTCCAGTCCAGCGAGGTCTTGATCAACGTCACGAACGCCCTGCGCCGTCGGCGACTGGAGCTCGAGACACGCGCCAAGAGCCGGCAGCTCGAGCACGCCGTCATGGAGCGGACCACAGCCTTGCACCAGACCATCGAGCGCCTGGAATTCGCGGAGGAGGAGATCCGGCAGTCTCAGGAAGAGACCATCCAGCGTTTGGCCCTCGCCGCTGAATTCAAAGACGAAGAGACGGCTCGGCACCTCCAACGCATGAGCCGGTATTGTGCCCTGTTGGCCAAGAAAATCGGCCTCGAGGAACGCCGCTGTGAGCTCATCCGGATCGCCAGCCCCATGCACGACATCGGCAAGATCGGCACGCCCGACCAACTCCTGCTCAAACCGGGAAAGTTCACCCCGGAAGAGTTCGACATCATTCGCCGCCACGCGGACATCGGCTATCGCATCCTGTCCGGTTCGGACTCCGAACTGTTGCAGCTCGCCGCCTCCATCGCCTGGACGCACCACGAAAAATTCGACGGGACCGGCTATCCACGAGGCCTCGGGGGGGATGCGATTCCCCTCGAAGGCCGAATCGCCGCCATCGCGGATGTGTTCGATGCGCTCACGACCCGCCGCGTCTATAAGCCGGCCTTTCCGATCGACCGGTCTCTAGAAATGATGCGCGAACGCCGCGGTACCCATTTCGATCCAGCTATCCTCGATGTCTTTCTTGGTGCCATGGCCGACGTGGTGGCCATCAAGGAACAGCATCCGGATCTATAACCCGTCGAAGCTCAACCGTTGCCCACATTGACAACTCCGCCTTCAGCCCCTATACTTGCTGACGCTCGTACGGGTTAGCCTTCAGGAGTTTCCTGCCGGCCCCTAATCCCGTCGTACCGCAACAAGGACAATCCAGGAGTTCGAGCCCACAGGGAAGGAGTGTGTCATGCAGACGAAGGCTGTCTCTCGGAACTGGCTCGGTTACATCTGCGAGGGGCTGGTTGCCTCCGGCGTCATGCCGTCGTGGGAAGCGACCGAATATCTGACCGCGAACCTGTTCGGCGAGGCCCCCAACCCGCGCCTGCACGAGACCAAGGCGCCCTACGAGGCAATCTCCACGTTCCTGCACCGGCTGTACGATCCGATCGTGGAAGCCGCGACGAGGACCGTGGAGCTGCCGACGGCGTCCCTGATTCACACGTTTACGGATATCAGCCTGATGGGGAGTTCGGCGGTCCTGGTGGTCTATTTCCCGGGCGAGAACCGCCCGCATCAGTTGTTGCTGCTCGATGCCGCGCGGGCCTGGGACCTGGTTTTCCCACATGCCGACGCGTTCAATCGGTGGGCGGAAGAGCGGTACTCCTGGGTCGTGGCAGCGCTGCGCAGCACCGTCGCGCGTGTTGAGAGCGAGCAGTTAACGGGGACCGTTGCCTGAAATCATCAGCCATTTACTCCGGCTCATATCCCAGATTCGGCGCCAACCACTTTTCCGCCGTTCGTACGTTCAGCCCCTTGCGCCGCGCATAATCGAGCACCTGGTCGCGCCCGAGTTTGCCCACCGCAAAATACTTCGCCAAGGGGTGCGCGAAGTACCACCCGCTCACTGAGCTGGCGGGCAACATCGCATAGCTCTCCGTCAGCCGGATACCCGCGTGTTTCTCCGCTTCCAGCAGGTCGAACAGCGGCCGCTTCTCGGTGTGGTCCGGACAAGCCGGATAGCCGGGCGCCGGCCGGATGCCGCGGTAGCGCTCGCGGATGAGATCTGCGCTCGCCAACTGCTCCTCCCGGCCGTACCCCCATTCCGCCCGTGCCTCCTTGTGCAGGAATTCTGCGAAAGCCTCCGCCAGCCGATCGGCCAGCGCCTTGGCCATGATCGAGTTATAGTCGTCATGGTCCCGCTCGAAGCGCGCGCACAGCGCCTCCAGCCCGTGCCCACCGGTCACCGCAAATGCGCCCAGATAGTCCCGCAGGCCCGTCGATCGGGGAGCGATGAAATCCGCGAGCGCCTGGTTCGACCGCTTCTCCGGCTTCTCCGCTTGCTGGCGAAGGGTGTGGAAGACCGTGCGGACTCTGGCACGGGCCTCGTCCGTATAGACTTCGATGTCATCACCGACACTGTTCGCCGGGAAGAACCCGTACACGCCACGTGCGGTGAGCAGACGCCGCCCGATAATCTCCTCCAGGAGCTTCTGCGCGTCGCGGAACAGTTCGCGAGCCCAGCCGCCCGTCGAGGGGTCTTCGAGAATCTGTGGGTAGCGCCCGCGTAGCTCCCAGGTGTGGAAAAACGGCGACCAGTCGATGTACGGGACGAGCCGGTCGAGCGGGCACGGATCCACCACTCGGATGCCGGTGAACGAAGGCGTCGGAATGTCTTCGCGTCGCCACGTAATCGGCGCCCTTCTCCGGCGCGCCTCCTCGATCGGCAGGAGCACGCTCTTTGCCCGGCGACCCTCGTGTGCACTTCGGATCTCATGTTGCTCGCGCCGGTTCGTCTCGACCAGCGCCGCCCTCCGCTCCGGACTCATCAGGCTGCTGACCACCGAGACGGCGCGTGAGGCGTCCAGGACGTGGATCACCGGCGGGCCGTAGGCCGGCGCAATCTTCACCGCCGTGTGGGCTTTGCTGGTCGTGGCGCCGCCGATCAGCAGCGGAATGCGGAAGCCTTCTCGCGTCATTTCGCGGGCGACATGGACCATCTCCTCGAGCGAAGGCGTGATCAGGCCGCTCAGACCGATCATGTCGACCAGCCCCTCGCGCGCCGTCTTGAGGATCGTCTCGCATGGAACCATCACGCCGAGGTCGAGAACCTCGTAGTTGTTGCAGGCCAGTACGACGCCTACGATATTCTTGCCGATGTCGTGCACATCGCCTTTCACCGTGGCCAGCACAACCTTGCCCTGAGCGCGGTTGCCGCCGAGCGCCCGCTTCTCCGCCTCCATGAAAGGCTGCAGGTACGCCACCGCCTTCTTCATCACCCGGGCGCTTTTGACGACCTGCGGCAGGAACATCTTGCCGGAGCCGAATAGATCGCCGACCACATTCATGCCGGCCATGAGCGGACCTTCGATCACCGCGAGCGGCTTCCCGTACTTCTGCCGTGCTTCCTCGGCGTCCTCCTCGATATAGTCCGCGATGCCCTTGACGAGCGCGTGGCTCAGCCGTTCCTCGACCGGCCCACGCCGCCAGGCTTCTTCCTTGACTGCGCCTTTGTCCTTCTGCTTGACCGACTCCGCGAACGCGACCAGTCGCTCGGTGGCATCCGATCGCCGGTTCAGGAGCACGTCCTCGACCAGAACGAGCAGGTCCTTCGGAATCTCTTCGTACACCGCGAGCTGGCCGGCGTTGACGATGCCCATGTCCAGCCCCGCCCGGATCGCATGGTACAGGAACGCCGAGTGCATGGCCTCGCGCACCGCATTGTTGCCCCGAAACGAGAACGAGATGTTGCTGATCCCGCCACTCACCTTGCAGAGCGGGAGCGTGGCCTTGATGCGCCGCGTCGCCTCGATGAAGTTGACCGCGTAGGCGTTGTGCTCCTCGATACCGGTCGCCACGGTCAACACGTTCGGGTCGAAGATGATGTCCTGCGGCGGGAAGCCAACGGTCTCCGTCAGGATCCGGTAGGCCCGGGTGCAGATCTCCACCTTGCGATCGACGGTGTCGGCCTGCCCGGCCTCGTCGAACGCCATCACGACGACCGCCGCGCCGTACCGCCGGATCAGTCGCGCGCGCTCCGTGAAAACTCCCTCGCCCTCCTTGAGACTGATCGAGTTGACGACCGGTTTGCCAGGAACACACTTGAGCCCCGCTTCGAGCACGTCCCAGGTGGAGCTGTCGATCATGATCGGCACGCGCGCGATGTCGGGCTCCGCTGCGACCAGGTTCAGGAAGCGCGTCATCGCGGCCTTGGAGTCGAGCAACGCTTCGTCCATGTTCACGTCAATGATCTGCGCGCCGCCCTCGACCTGCTGGCGCGCCACCGCGAGCGCCCCCTCGAAGTCGCCGCCCTTGATCAACTTCGCGAACACGGGCGAGCCCGTGATGTTGGTCCGTTCCCCGATGTTGACGAAGTTACTGTCCGGCCGGATGACGAGCGCGTCGGTCCCGCTCAGCTCGGTATACTGGTTCGGCTTCGGGACGACTCGCGGCGCACACCCCCGCACGGCCTCAGCGAGCGCCTTGATGTGGGCGGGCGTCGTGCCGCAGCAGCCGCCGACGATGTTCAACCAGCCGTTGGCCGCCCATTCGCGTAATTGTGGCGCCAGGGTGTCCGGCGTTTCCGGGAACCCGGTCGGCAGCAAGGGGTTCGGGAGCCCCGCGTTGGGATGCGCGCTGACGGGGAAGGGCGCAATCCTCGCCAGCTCCTGAATCAACGGCCGCATCTCAGCCGGCCCGAGCGCGCAGTTGATCCCGACGCTCAGCAGCGGCACGTGCGAGATGGCGATCAGAAACGCCTCCACGGTCTGGCCGGTCATGGTCCGGATGTTCCCCTTCTGGACGAAGGTGACCGACGCCATCACCGGCACGCGACGACCACGGGCCTCAAAGACCGTCTCGATCGCGAACAGCGCCGCTTTGGCGTTCAGCGTGTCGAAGATCGTTTCGACCAGGAGAACATCCGCCCCGCCGTCCAGCAAACCACGGACCTGCTCGCTGTAGGCCGCGGCCAACTCGTCGAAGGTAACGGACCGGTACGCAGGGTTGTTCACGTCGGCAATGGACGCCGTCCGATTCGTCGGCCCGATGGATCCGGCGACGAACCGCGGACGGGACGGGTCCTGGGCCATCGCGGCATCCGCCGCCTTGCGGGCCACCCGTGCGCCCTCGACATTCAACTCGTACACCCGGGACTCGAGCCCGTAGTCGGCCATCGAGATCGAGGTCGAGTTGAAGGTGTTGGTCTCGATGAGGTCCGCGCCGGCCTCCAGGTACTGGCGGTGGATGCCCTCGACAATCTCGGGCCTCGTGAGGCAGAGCAGGTCATTGCAGCCCTTGAGATCGCGCGGATGATGGGCGAACTCGCGGCCGCGGAAGCCCGCCTCATCCAGCTTGTGCGCCTGAATCATCGTCCCCATCGCTCCGTCGAGGATGAGGATGCGCTGGCGGAGCAGCTTCCCGAACTCTGAGAATGGGTCGCTGTGTGGACTCATGGCGATGCCGACAGCTCCGGGTCACGCCCGAATTCAGACCGTGCGTCTGCACGCGTCGCCGGCCCGAAGCCCTTGGGATTCAATTGGAAATCGGTTGAGTCACTATACTGGAACGCCTGCGGGCAGGCAAGGCGAGGCTGGGCCGACCGTATTGACTTCGCGTCAGGTCGCCGATACGATCCCCGGATGTGCGAGGGGCGTTCGTGAAGCTCCGCCATTCTCACCTGCTCGCGTGTTCCGGTCTGACTGCCCTGTGCGCCGTCCTGGCTTCCCTCCCACTTCCGGACTCGGCCTGGCCCGCAGCTTACTTCGAAGACGGCTATCTCGGCCTGAGCCAGGCTGAATTACGCGCCAAGCTCGGCCCCCCGGAGGCGGTGCGGGATCGGAAGGCCGCGTTGCGGGTTTTCAATTACTATTCGTTCCAGGATTGGGAGAACTATTACAAGAAGCTGATCTCGCCGGAGAATGGGGAGGATGTGTACAGCTTCAAGCGGGATAAGATCAACGTGCGCTATTCGTTCGGCTACGTGCCGGATTTGAGTGAGAACACTGAATTCCCCACACTCTACGTCAGGCTTGTGGACGTGGAGTTCACTCCCGCCGTCCCGATCGAGCAGATCCCGGCCCTGGTACCGGAGTTCCGGCCCCCGAGCGAAGCGAATGCGGCGACGTTCCGATCCAGCCTCTGGGTGCTCGTGTTCAAGGGACCGCCGTCGCCGGACGCGCGGTTCATCATCCGTGAACGGGGCAAGGAGCGACTAGACTGGACGCTGGCGTTTCAGATGTTCTCGCTGCAGGGCCTGCCGGAGTTTCTGACCACCAAGGCCTTGATCGATCGGATGGAGATCAGTGCGCAAAGCATCCAGATGGTGCGCGAACGCCAGCGCCTGACGCACGAGCCCATTCTGAACCCATTTTCCAAGGAATTTGCCGAGCGGCAACCCCCGCCGCCCCCGCCGTCGAAGAAGATTCCGGTCCCCAAATACGCGGAGTAACTGGTCCCACGCCCGCCGGGTTCACTTGCCGCCCGGGCCCATCCGCTCGATGTCCTTCGCCTTGCCTTCTTGCGTCCGCTGCAGTGCTCCCGCAGCGCCCTGCACTTTCTTGATCAGCTCACCGCCAGCCCCGGGATCGATCTGGCCAAAATAGACCTTCGCCGTCGTCCCTAAGACCAGCAGCACCAGCATCCATTTCATGAGCACCTTGAGCGCAGCATTGCTCGTCAGCTTGTGCGTGGCGATCATGACCACACCAACCAGACCAGCCGCGACCACCAGTGACTGGGTCGAATCGAGGCCCGGGATGAACCCGGAGCTCGAAGCCGACGTGGCGCTCGGCGGAGCCTCTGCGGGCGAGGACGGAGCAGGCGTGATGGTCTTGAGCGATACGCTCGGGGTCTTGTCGGTCAGCTCCAGCAGCGGCCCGTCGGGGCCCTTCGTCACCTTGGCGCGCGCACGATATTTCTCCGGGATCGTGTCCCAGGAGTTCGTCATCACCACATTACCCTTGTCATCCACGTAAGAGTACAGCGTTTCCGCCAGTCCGATGGCGGGCAGCCACGCCAGCGCCAGCGTGAGACACCAGGCGACCCCTACCCCGGTGAGCCGGGCCGATACAGGGCTTCTGTAATCCCTCTGATCGCTTTCCATGGCTCCAGCCCTCCTGCCCAATCCGAATCTTGCGGAAATTTTCTCACACTTGTTTGTGGTCGCGAAGCATTGCCGGAGAATTCGACGGAAGGGGTCAGGCGTCGTTGCCGTCTGTCGCGTATTCGAGGTCCTTGCGGTCTGCCAGCGAGAGGTACGGCTCGCCCCACTGGTTGGTGCTGTCCAGAGTCCACTCCTCATCGACCGCGACCGGCTTCATCCGAATCCCGTAGAGTCCGCCATAGATCAGGTAGGCCAAGCCGGCCCCGGAATCCTCGACCGGCTGCGCATAGGCGGGACAGGTCGGCCGGTCGGGGTCATCGCTCCAGCCGGTGACCCAGCACCACTCCCCCTCGGCCCGTCGCTCAAACACGCGAACTTTCACCACTCGTCTGGGCGGCCCTGCCTCTTTGAACCTGATGAACAGCGAGCACTCGCAGTTCGGGTTGCTCTCGACTTCGACGATCACGGTCGCACCTACCTTGACTCCGTGGAAGGCCGTTGATTAGACTGGCCCTGGTTATCATGGCACACCCGGCCGTCACAGAACCTCCGTCGGTACCCCAGGAGGGTCGCCCGGGCGCGTGTTGCGCCGCCGGACCCGCCCACGGGGAGACCGCTCCCGCCAAGGGTCCGACCCCGTTCCTCTGCCGTCGGTGGGTCCGCCTGACGATCTATTCGATCCTGGTCTTCATCCTGCTCGTGATGCTCGGGTGGCGGTTCATCCCGGTCCTGACCGACCCCACGTTCGAGAAGCACATCCAGAGCAAGCGAGTCGTGGTGGGCATGTCACGCGAGCAGGCGATGCAGGCGTGGGGGTCGCCCTATCAGACCAACATCAGCTATACGAAAGACGGTCTCCGCCGCGAAGAATGGATTTACGAGGACTGGAAGGACGCCGGCCACGTGAAGCACCGCTATCTGTACTTCGAGGAGGGCGTCCTGGTCGGCGGCTGGTACCAATAATCCCCGCCCTTATCCCGCTGCATTCGACTGATTCCGTTCCGTCAATCCACTGACCAGCACCGCCGCCCGAATCAGGTCCGTGTCATCCACCATCACCACACGCCGGTTGAACGGCAGCGACAACCCCGGGTACAGACTGCCGAAGTGCTCGTTGTGGACGAAGAACGGAATCCCGTTTGCATCCAGCAGGCTTCGGATCAGCGCCAGCTTGCCTTCGTCCTGTGGCTCGATCAGCTTGACGAGCGCCATACCGCTTCTTCAGTGCCGGAGACTATAGGCCACCAGAATACAGCGCGGGAGTCGGTCCACGGCGTGCATCGCCGCTCCCGGCCAGCAGCTCCATGATGGCAACTCGCCGCAAGGGGATGGCCCCCGCACGGAGCTTGCGGAGCCACGCAGGGACCGCCCCGCGCCTATCATTCTATGAGCAGCCACCGACCCGCTGCAAGCACACCAGAATCCCGGGCGCATTGCTTTTTGCGACGCTGTTCCTTAGACTGACATTATGAATGGCCCGTCCGCCAGGCGCAGAACGGGTGAATCAAGAGCCGGGCTCAGTCGCCTGACGGATCACTGCCGGTGGAGACAAGGTTCGGTGGCGAGCAATGCGCCGATCAGGGGGTCTCGGTGATCTGGACACGGCGGTCCTTCCCGGATCCTCCAGAGATCGTCAGGACGCGCTTCCACTCCCGGACCTGGTATACTGCCCATGCGTTGGGGTGGCCCTTGAAATACGCGTCAGAGTCCTCACCGGACGCGTTGAGGAAGATCGGCTCCGTAAACCCCTCATCCAGGACGTAATCCAGCAGGCAGTCGGTGGTGAACCCCTTGCCGCGAAGGGAGATATCCGCCAGGAAATGCAGGATTGCTTCAGGATTCCCGAGTGTGACCGGCTCCATGAGCAGGGAGGCCCCGTGCGAGCGCGCATGCTAGGGCGCGGCCCGCGCGAAAGGCAAGCACACCGCGGCAGGCGCGGCGATCACGATAAGCGAGGTGGGTGAGTGAAAAAGTTGTCGCCCGAACAGTTCCGTGAGCGGCTGCTCAGCATCATGGACGGCAAGAACCACTGGGCCTGGCCGCATTTCAGCGGCAGCAAGGTCACCAAGGACCAGCTCAAAATCCATTTCCGTCAGGAATATGCTGTGTACGTGCGCGACTTCCCGGTGTTCCTGGCGCGCATCTACGGCAAGAATCCTCCACGCGAAGTCCGGGGCATTCTCGCCAAGAATATCTACGAAGAGGATACGGGTGGTCTGTCGCTTGGCAAATCCCATCCCGACTTGTTCCTCGCCATGATGATCGGCATGGGATTCGACCGGACCGAGTTCCGGGACATCGAGTTGCTGTCCACCAGCCGGGTGTACCGCGAGTGGCTGGACAGCATCACCGTCGAGCGCGACTGGGTCGTCGGCGTGGCAATCCTCACGATATTCGTCGAGGGCAGCGTCAACGATCGGAAGGAGATCCTGCACCCCTCCACCCCGAAAACGCCTGCGGAAATCGAGGACCTGGTCCGGAAGCACCCGTTGGTGGTGTACCACGGGCTCGCACCGGAATGCATGGACCTGGTCCGGGCGCACCACATGGTCGAGCCGGCACATCGCCACGCCGCCTATGACGTCACGTTGCGGTACGCGGTGGAGGCCGATCAGCAGGAAGCGATTCTCACCACGATGGGCGAGGGGTTAAAACACTGGCTTCGCTTCCGCGACGGAATCGCCCGCGCCTGTGGGCTGCGCGCAACCTGAGGATCACGGGGGAGTCTTTGCTGAGCGGCACGGGCCTGACTCGTCGAAGTGAGCCCCACTGTCATCAGCGAGCCAGGAAAAAATCGACCCGCTCGACCCGCACCACGGGCATGATCAACCCCAGCCCGGGCTCGTCGTGGGCGAAGTCGTAGATGATGGATTCTTCGGGCATCAGCCGGCCGGTGATCGCAACCTCGACCTCGATCTTCTCACCGCGCGCGACCCGGCTTCTCAACACCTCCCGCATCGAAGGTTTCGGGACGGCCATCAGGTCGGAGGGGAGTCCTTCCGCCTTGAAGCGCACCAGACCCCAGCGCGTCGGCAGAAACCGCGGGCCGATGGCCACGCGGAACCCCGCGCGTCGGCGGTCGTACTCCGACAGTTCCCCGCTCCAGAAAAAGGTCAGTCGCTGCAAAAGAGCCCGTCTGGCTTCCGGCCGCTCCCGGCTTGCATCCCGCTCCCGGTTGAGGGCAAACAGCCGTTCATCGTGCCCATGCTCCCCGCGTCCCCAGAGAGCGGTCCAGTCCGGCGGCTGACGATCCACCCGATCGAGAAACGCCTCGATCGTCGTCGGCTGGTGCATCAGCACGGTGTCGGACGGTAGCGCCCGGCCCACGTGATCGAACCGGACGCCGAGCAGCGGACGCGTCCCGTCAGGCTCCTCAGCCGATGAGCCAGCCGATAGGATCAAGAAGCCGATGAGATAGGTGCACGTGAGCCACATGGCGGCACCCACGCCGGCAAGAAGGGAGGGACGCGACAGAGCTCAGGTACTGGCACGCGCCTGGGCGCCGACAAGAGCTTGTTGGAAGGCGTTACGCACGGAGACCACCGAGGGATGTCCATCGGCCAGCACGCCCGCCTCGATGAGCACGTCGAGGCGCGGCGAAGGATCCAGACACCGCACTCGACCCTCATCGAGCGATATCGCCTGCTCAAGGATCTTCTGATACGTGGCCAGCCAGGATTCGGTAATCGCGCGGAGGCCGGGGTTTGAGGCCTTCATTCGGCCCAGCCTCACCTGGTGCAGCAGCTTGACCAGGGGATCGGATTGGGACAGCGTGGCGATCGCCCGTAGCAGGTATTCTTCGGCGGCCCCGCCCATTCGGTGGACTCCAGGGTTGGCTTCGCTGCGGCCTAATTCAAGGAACAGGCGCCGGGCCCGCGTGGATCGCCGCAAGACCCGCAGGGTGCGGAGCTGCTCGCCGCGGACCAGTCCCCTGTACTGCCGACCGCGAACGCGGAGAACTGCTTTTCCAGACGCTCATTCTGACAGGACGGGCAGACCGGAGACTTGTCTCCCTGAACGATGGCCTCGAACTTATGGCCGCATTGCCTGCACAGATATTCATAGATCGGCATGGTGGGGCTCCCTGTTGAATGATCGCTGCTGCTATTATAGGGGCCGGCTTGCCGGAGAGCAACAACTCCCTGCTCTGGACGTTTCAATCGGAGGCCGTATGTATCGCGAAGAGAGAGCCTTCACGTTCCGCTTCAGCCTCGAGGCGTCTTTCCCGGATGACTACCAAGGTGACGAGGATGACTACGCCTGGGCCGCGGAGTGGGACCGCCGGATCAAGCCGGCAGTGCTGAAACAGATCTTCGAAGTCCTACGCCGACAGCCCGCCTGGACCGCACACGTGCGCAACCGGGGCCTATCGCCAGCCGAGGAGATCGAGATCTGTCTCGAGCGCGCTATCACCAAAGCGGAGTCTGTCTAGTTTGTCTGATCGCATTATGCCGCTCGGTCTCTACATCCACGTGCCGTTCTGCCGCACCCGGTGCCATTTCTGCGCCTTCTATCTGCAGATCCATCGAGAGGACCGGGGACGCGACTACCTCGTCTCGCTCGAGCGCGAAGTGCGGCTGCACGCTGCGGTCGGCACGCTGCGCGGCCGCACCCTGGAGACCGTCTACTTCGGCGGGGGGACCCCGACCGCGTTGAGCCCCGAGCAGCTCCTCGGCATCCTCGGCACGGTCCGTCGGCACTTGAACGTGCAGGGCAGGGCCGAAATTACGATCGAGGCGCATCCGGACACGGTCACGCACGCTGGACTGCGGTCGCTCTGGGAAGCCGGGTTCAATCGCATCAGCTTCGGCGCGCAATCCATGGACGAGCAGGAACTGCTCCAGGTCGGGCGCCGGACAGGTGGAAGACACACGGTTGCGGCCGTAGAGCTGGCGCGACGCGTCGGGTTCGGCAACATCAATCTGGATCTGATCTATGGTCTGCCTGGGCAGACGCTGGAAAGCTGGCGCACCACGCTGGATGAAACCGTCGCACTCGCCCCGACCCACGTCTCCTGTTACGCGTTCACGATCGAGCCGCACACACGGTTCGCCGTGGATCTTCATCGCGGGGACATCCGCGAGCCCGATGCGACGCTGCAGAACAGCATGGAAGAGGAAGCCGCCGAACGGCTCACGAAGGCCGGGCTCCATCGGTACGAGATCTCGAACTACGCGCGACCGGGCTATGCCTGCGCGCACAACCTGCTATACTGGACCGGCGCAGAGTACCTGGGTCTCGGGCCCAGCGCGCAGTCCTTCCTCGACGGATACCGGTTCGGTAACGTGGAGGATCTTGCCGCTTACTCTAGTGCGCTGGCAGCAGGGCGGTTGCCGATTCAGGAACGAGAGTCTCTAAGTCTCAGGCAGCAACAGCGGGAAGCGTTCATCTTCGGCTTGCGTCGGACGGACGGGACTCGGCCAGGGAGCGCCCTCACTGAGGATCACGAGTGGGCCATCCGGGTCGAGCACCTGCTCAGCCAGGGGCTGCTCGAGAAGCGGGACGGCCGTCTGAGGCTCACCCCCCTGGGAATACGCTTCGCGGATACGGTGGCGGCGGAACTGATCTAAGCGCGGCCAGCTCGTGTGGCGATGGCCATCATCTCGGCAGCAGATGAAGGGCCGCATCCGCCAGGATCGCCGCCCATGCCGCTCCGTTCAGGACCATCAGCGCGCGATCCCGCCGCTGCCAGAAGTGGAAGAGCGCCAGCGCGATCGCCACTTGGGTCAGGAGCGAGAAAGGCCGGTGCAGGAAGGCCGGCGCCAGCCTGTGCTCACTGGCGATGGCGGCAGCAGCGGCCAAGAGGTAGCAACTCAACGCCCCGGCCTGGAGCCAGATCGCGGTCGAACTGCGCGATCGCCGGACGACGGAGACCAGCGCCCACGTCAGACAGACGATGACGACCAGCATCAGGAGAGGAAAGAGCGGCCAGAGCACGCTCGCGCTGAGCATGGGGCATGATCCCTGTGAACGGCCTCAGCCCGGCGGCCGGGCGGCGCTACTGTAGCAGCGCGGTTGTCGCGAGTCAACGCGTGTTGGTCCTCAGCGACATCCACCGTCACCCACTCGGTCATCGACCACCGGCCACGAACCGTTCGCCAGACACGCTGGAGCACTGGACGTCTCTTGACAAACACGCTTGGGCCGGCGTAGGAAAATAACAGGCGGCAAGTGGTGTAGTCAGGGGAGGTGTCGCCATGCCGGTCAACAAGGATCCGAGGAGAAAGCGGCCCGAAGTGCTTCCGACCGGGGACAGCAAATCCGGCAAGGAGCCGAAGAAGCCGGCAGAGTTGGGCAAGGAGACCGAACGCGATCGGGAGTACGACCTGGCTGATGCCGAGTGGAAGAATCTTTGGGACGCGACCGAAGTGATCGATATGGACAAGTGGTGAGCGGGACCGGAGGAAGGTCTCTCACAGGATGTGCAAACCGGTCGCCACGGGTACCCAGTGGCGGCCTCCGTGCAATGGGCGAACGAGAACGAAGCTGGAGGCCTTTTCCACATCCTGCTAGCCCGGGAGGAAGAAGAAGGCGATGGCCAGGATCAGGTAGACGCCCATCAGCATGACCCCCTCCATCCAGTGCGACTCCCCGTCCATGGCGACGAAGCCTACAATCAGCACGGAGACCGTCACGGCCGCAACCTCGAACGGCGTGAAGATTAGGTCCAACGGCTGCCCCACTAGATAGCTCGCAAAAACCAGAACCGGCGCGACGAACAACGCGATTTGCAGGCTCGAGCCCACCGCGATGCCGAGCGCGAGGTCCATCTTGTTTTTCATCGCCGCCACGACCGCCGTCGAATGCTCCGCCGCGTTCCCGACCAGCGCGACCAGGATGACGCCCAGGAAGATCTGCGTGAGCCCCACCTGTTCCGCAACCGGCTCGATGGCGCTGACCAGCAGCTCGCTCATGATCGCGATCGCGACTGTCACTGCGGCAAGCACTCCGCTCACTGTGCCGGTGCTCCACGCGGTGCGATGATGCCCATGGTTCTCCGCCGCCTCCCCGACATACAGGTGCCGATGGGTCATCAGAGAAAACACCAGGCTCAGGACGTAAATCGCGAAGAGGACAATCGAAATCTCCAAGCTCAACTCCCGCTCCACCCGTTCGCCCTGATCGGAGGCCGTCAAATGAAACAGCGCCGGCACGACGAGACCGACCGCCGAGAGCAAGAGGAGGCTCGCGCTCATGCCCGCCGCCGTCTGGTTGAACCGCTGCGCCGGATGACGCAGCCCGCCGGCCACCATGGCCAGACCCAGCACGAGGAGGATATTGCCGATGATGGAGCCTGTGATGGAAGCCTTGACGACGTCGTGAAGGCCCTCGCGCAGCGCCACCATTGCGATGATCAGCTCCGCCGCGTTCCCCAACGAAGCGTTGAGCAATCCCCCAAGACCGGCGCCCACTCGGGCGGCCAGAACCTCGGTCGCTTCCCCCATCAGACCGGCGAGCGGCACGATGGCCAAGGCAGACGCGGCGAAGATGAGCAGAGGATCCGGGTGCAGCGCTTTCAGCACCAGCGCGACGGGCAGGAACATCAACAGCGCGTTCAACCCGAGCAGGCGTTTCAACCACTGCATGATGCCGCCACAATAGCATAGGGGTTTTCCCGTGTCGACGGGTCAGCGCGACGGCCGGCATGCCCTTTACTACCCCTTCCACCTCTGCCATGAGCGGACACTCGAACGCCTGCTGACTGAGTACGCGTCCGTGCATTTCCGGGACTATATGGCGCTTCAGTTGACGGCGCTGAGCGGCACAACCGCCTCCATGGACCGTATGGGGGACCGGTTCGGTCCCCTGGTGCAATCCGGCCGCATCGTGCAGGGGCACTCTGTCGGCGGCCCCCTGGATCCGGACATGGTCGCCGCGATCGATCGCGATCTCGGCGACGAGACCTGGAGGGCGGTCTTTCACAAGGCCCTGCGGGAGGATCGTCGCTTTCAACGCGGCCTCTTCGATCTGTCCCACGGGATGATCATCGGCGGTGCCACCGTACCGGGGCCGGCGGCCTTTCTAGAGTTGACGGTGCACGCGCGTCAGCGGCGGCCTTTTACGGTCCAGCACGTGCGGCGGTTGGGCGGCTCGGGAGGAACCCTCTCCGAGGGGTACGATTACGCGTACGGGCTGGCGCTGGTCCAGACCTCCGCCGCGCTCGCCTACACGATTCGGCTGTGCCTCCGGCATGAGCTGGAGGCGGTCACGGACTCCGCCCCGCACTACGCGCTGCTCCTGCACACGTGCGCTCGCGACGGCATCGCCCTGAGTAACCGGCATCTGCCCCGTGAAGGGTATTGACGAGCTTAGCGTATGGCGCTCCCTGTGCAAGGTTGCTAGAATGTTCTCCATGCCGGACACGCTCGCGACACCGGAAGCCGTCGAAGACCTGACTACAGGTGCCGGGGACGGGCTCGAAGCGCGCGTGGTGGTGTACAACTGTAACTGCCACACGTACCAGCAGGTCATCCAGCTGTTTTGCGAAGCGATCCCGGGCATGAATCCCACCAAGGCCTTTGACCTGGCCTGGAAGATCGATCACGAAGGCAGCGCGGTCGTCTATCAGGGGGAATGGAAAACCGCAGAGGGAATCGGCAAACACCTGGCCGGTGGCGGTCTGCGGGTCACAGTTCAGTGAACGGCGACCCCGGCACGCACCGGACTCATCTCCGCGATCGGGGTGAGCGCTTGCGGGCACGGGAGGGCTTCCGGGTACCCGGGCGGCGCCCGGGGCGTGCCGCTCTCCTGGCTGGCTTTCGAGACGGACGAGCCCGTCGAGTGGCCTTGGCGGCCGGCTGGTGAGCTTTCGGCCATTCGGGCAGCTTCCCGCCTTTGCCTAGTTGCTCGCCGGTGTAAACCCGAACCTGATACAGCTCGAACAGGCGGCCGATCGCTTTCGGGTCGCCCTTCCGCGCGAGATTGAGCAACCGGCGTCGCTGATTCAGTTCTTCTTCTTCTGTGTGGGCGCCTGCCCGCCGTTCCATCCAGTTCCCTTCTTGAGTATTCCGGGTGGCTTCTGGCCAGCCAATCAACTACGCATTATATATGGGGAGCCGGCCTTTTGCCACGGGGTTTACGTAAGACCCTCGATGGCGTCAGCGGAGCATCAGGCTCGGGACAGTCGCCGCGCGATCTCTAACTGATTGATTTGTAATATGATCTTTCCCGGTCGACCTGATCGTCCTGGGAAGATGCGCAGCCCGCGGCTGCGCTCGGGGAATGCCGTTGCGCTGGCCGCGGTGAGCTGCACTATAATCATCACTCACGGTTGGTCATCCACCCTCTTACGATTGGAGCGCGCCCATGCAAGGCTATACACGACAGGACATTCAAACCGACGTACAGGACGACGCGCGGGCTCGCGCGCAACTACGGCAGGCCTTCGACAAGACGGCCCGGTGGCAAGCCGACTTCAAGGGATTTACGGCCGATCTGACTGTCAACGTGAACGGCAATGAGAACCGTGGTTCCGTAACCGTGAAAGGCCCGCGCGAGGTCAGCGTGAGCCTTTCGGACGCCGAACTGCAGAAGTGGGCGGAGGCGCAAATCGGGATGATCGCGGTCCACCGGAGCCCTCGCAGTTTCGAGGACTCAGACGGCAAGTATGCGCTCACCGTCGGCGACGATGCCGCACATCCGCTCGGGCCGAAACTCTTCATCCACGGGGACGGCATGCATTCGTTCTACCGGATCAAAGGGGATCGGATCACGCAGATCAACCGCAAGATGCCCCACATGGCGTTCACGATCAACGTCGAGGACAGCGCTATCACGCAGGACGGCAAATTCCTCACCACCCGCTACACCGTGTATTACTACTCGCCTCAGGATGGCAAACTGACCAACGTTGAAAGCTTCGCCGATACGCACGTGCGAGTCGGGGCATCGGATCTGCCGTCCACACGCCGGATCATCTCGTATGAGAACGGGGAAGTGACGGTCAGGACGCTGATCTTTGCCAATCACAAGATGCTGTGAGGAGGGCATGGATCTCCGGAAGCACTATCCCCGGAGCCCCAGGGAGAAGCTCGGTCCCTACGTCCACCTGCCCCGGATGTTAGACAAGTGCCGCGCGACGCTCGCGGGCACGCAAGGCGAATACATTTACCCGTGCCCCATGGATCAGCGCCTCCTGGATTTCGCTGGGATCACGGCCGAGCAGTTCACCGCGGCGGTAAAAGCCAGGACAGATCACGAAGTCATGACGTGGTTCGAGCGGACGGCCAAGCCGCATTCCCCGGCCGAGATCGAAGCCTGGAACGACAGGTTTCTGACGAGGGGGCCTGATACGCCGGAGAAGCGGGACTACTTCACTCAACTCCGCAATGCGATCGACCCCAGCCGCACCGACATCACCAGTTGGGCTGATCTACTTGATCTGGAGGAAGGCCGCCCTAGGCCACGCCAGTGCGCCTCACTGGAAGGCCCGTTCGGCCCCTTCTTTCGGGGTGGGCAAAGCCGAGGTTTCTTTTGACAAGATCGCCGAATTAGGGGACCCTCTACACTATTCGGAGTTATCCCTAAAAGGCAGACCGTAAGGCCACCGCCGGCCACATGAGCAGCTTTCGGGGAGTCTCCCCTACGCGACCATTTCGAAAGGCGGCTCCTGAAGCGGCAGCCGGCATGAGCGAGGAAGCCTTGTCCGAAACTGCCCTGACCGTCACTCCTTCCCCCACGGGGGTTCTCAGTGACGCGGGGTCCCTCGTCGACCAGACCCGCTACAACTTCCTTCAGCTCCAGGCTCTCGTCACGGTCGTCCTCAGCTACCAGTTACTCTTCAGCCCCGCCCCCATCCTGACAGGCGAGACCCAGATTCTGGCAGCCCTTCTGGGACTGATGGTGCTCTGCGGGTCCCTGATCATACTTCCGGCCTGGATCGTTGGTGCAAGCTGGTTCCCCGGTGCGCTGGCGCTCGGCGACACGGCCATTACGACCACGCTGATTTACCTCTCAGGGAACGCGAGCTCAGATCTCTATCTGGCCTACTTCGTGATCATCCTGTTGGCGACTCTCACGCGCACGCCGACCCAGATGTTGGTCTTCATCGGGCTCGTGAGCCTTATGTACGGGGTTGTCCTCTATCTTGAGAGCGCACAGTCCGGCCTGCTGCTCACCCACCACCTGATTCGCATCCCGCTCTTGATGATCATGGCCATCTTTTACAGCCGCACGGTCGAATCGGTCCGCACGCTCACCAATTACGATCCGCTGACCAGCCTGCCCAATCGCCGGCGGTTCATGCATCACCTCCGCCAGCGGCTGGCTCAAACGACGAGGGCCGACCAACCAATCGCCGTGTTGCATCTTGATCTGGATGGCTTCAACCTGGTCAATGAGACCTTGGGCCATGATGCAGGTGATCAGTTGCTCAGAGCCGTCACGGATCGACTGGCCCTGTGCCTCCGAAAAAGCGATACGCTCGCCCGCTTGGGCGGCGATGAGTTCGCGGTCCTTCTCGAAAACGTCTCGACGATCAACGGTGCCTCCACATTGGCTCAGCGCATCCTCGACAGCGTGACACCGGCATTCAGCTTGAACGGCCGGGAGATCTTCATGACCGTAAGCATAGGCATTGCGCTGTACCCGCAGGATGCCAAGGACGCGGAGAGCCTGGTCAAGCACGCCGATGCTGCCCTCGATCGGGCCAAAGAGAAGGGCAGGAGCCTCTATCAATTCTTCTCCGCGGACATGGACGCGCAGGCGCACCGGCGGCTGGCATTGAGAAGTCGCCTGAGCAAGGCCCTGGAGCGACAGGAGCTCCTCGTCCACTACCAGCCGCAGATCGACCTGGCTACCGGCTGGATTGTCGGCCTCGAGGCCCTTGTGCGCTGGCAGCAAGCGGATGCTGGCCTGGTCTTCCCCTCACAGTTCATCCCGTTTGCAGAGGAGACCGGCTTGATCGTCCCTATCGGCGAATGGGTTTTGAAGACAGCCGCACGCCAGATGCACGATTGGCATGGCGAAGGCTTCCGACCTGTAGGCCTGACGGTCAACCTCTCGGCACGCCAGTTCAAGCAACCGGACCTGGTAAGGATGGTTTCACGAGTCTTGGAGAGCACGGGCCTCGACCCTCGCTGCCTGGAATTGGAGATCACCGAAAGCGCCATGATCGTGGATGCCGCGATGACGCAACACACGCTGCGTGAATTAAAAGCCTTAGGGCTGCGGGTGGCGATCGACGATTTCGGCACGGGGTACGCCTCTCTCAGCCACCTCACCCGGCTTCCCATCGACACCCTCAAGATCGACCGGGCCTTCATCCGCAGTATCCCGGCGGATCGCGACGCAGGGGCCATTGTGACCGCCATCATCGCGCTGGCGCGCGCCCTGAACCTCAACCTCGTCGCGGAAGGGGTGGAAAACGAGTCGCAGGTCGAATTCCTTCGTGCACAGGGGTGCCACACGGTCCAAGGCTTTCTGTTTAGCCGCGCCGTGCCGTCGGAAGAGGTACCGCGCCTGCTCAAGCAGTGGCCGGACTCGCACCCCCAACCGTCCGGGCCAACTCCCAACGTCATCACCAGGAGTGCCTAGCTCCGCCAGCCCCTGTGCATCGCTCGTCAATCGCGTGTGGCTGGCATCGGAGACAACGGCTACCCGGAAGGACCCGCCCGCCGTCAGCCCAGCCACCCTACTTCAACCCTTCACCACTCATGCCCCCGCCGAATCCGCCGAAGTTCCCGCCAAAGCCCCCCCGCCCTGCGCTCCAGAATTCGCCGCGGCGCAGGCGCGCATAGGGATGCCGGAGATCCGGCCGGCTGATCCACCAGAGAAACGCCAGTGAGCCGCCCAACGTTAACGCGGTTAACCAGAACCCCAGACCCTTGAGCCTGGGTTTGGGTGGCGCGTCCACGCGCACGTCCTGCGCAGCGGAGGCGAGCGCGACAACGGCGCGATAGAGCCCTTCTCCGTACCGCCCGTTCCGGAACACAGGCTTCAGATACAGGCGGCCGATCTCCTGTATCAGCGCGGGACGGATCACCGCAATGAGGCCCTTGCCTACGGTCACGTTGGCCTGTCGCTCATCCAGGACCAGGAGGAGGAGCGCGCCGTGATCCTTCTGCGCCGTCCCGATGCCCCACTGCTCGTACAGGGCTGACGCATAGGCCTGGGCCGTGGGGTACGGCGCGTGACGCGCGATCGTGACGACGACCAGCTCCACACCGGTCTTTCGCTCCAGATCCTGACAGACCGACCGGATGCGCGCGCGCCACTCGGCATCCAGCAAGCCCGCGTGATCGCTCACGTACCCGAGCGGCTCGGGCAGTTTGGCGTAGCGGCCTGGGCCGGCGGTCACGTAGCCCGGCATTCCCGATGGCGTTTCGGCGGCCGACGCGAAGGCCGCTCCTGCCGCGAGCCCGCAGGCCATGAGCACCGCGCCCCATCTTGTCGCCCCATGCTTCACGCCTGCTCCCCTCGGCCCTGCGCGCGGAGCTGATCCACCCGCTCCACCAAAGCCTGGAACGCGGCGAGGTATCGCTCGAACAGACGAGGCGCTTCAGCGAGCCCCGGGCTGATCAGCCCACGTTTCAGACGCACGGCCTCCAGAAACGCCGCCAGATCGACGCCCAGCTTGGTCTGAACGTCCTGGATCTGATCCTCGGCCGCCGCGCGCGGGGCTACGCCCAGCGTCACGAGGAGGCCTCGCAGGCACGGCAACAATGAGGCAACGGACAGCGGCAGCAGGATCAAGACCGCGTCCGGACGGCTGCCGCCTTCCACGAACCGCTGCCGGAGCCGGAGCAGGTTCCCGTGCAGTTCCTGCTCGCATTGCAGCCTTAGATGTCTCTGATCGAGGCGCAACTCCGCGAACGGATCACGCCCGCTGAGCAGCACGTGATGCTCCTTGATCTCCAGATACTCGAGCGGAAAGAGGTCAGCAGTGTCGCGCAGCTCCTGCTCGGTGATGAGCAATGGCACAATGAATTTTTCCCGGGCAAACCGGCGATGGATCCTGCCGTACCGTTGCAGAACGCCAAATTCATGTTTATTGAGCAAAACGAGAAGATTAACGTTGGACCGGCCGGGCAGAAAATCCCCCCTCGCAGCGCTGCCGTAGAGTACGACCCCTTCCAACGACGCGCCGAACAGCACACGCACTTCTGTGACGAATCGCCGCAGGAGCTGTCGCACGTCCAGGGGCAGATTCGGAAGCGTGCTCATTTCCACCCCGTCGACCACCTGCTTCAGGCATCCCTCCACGGATCCGGCATGAACCCTGCGACGATCACCCGATCCATCACCCCGAAAGGCGGCGTGGCGCGAAGACCCGCCGTGACGGCAAGCACCTGACGGCGAAGCCGGGCGTTCCGATCCAGCGTCCGGAACACGCGATCCCGGAGAAATGCGAGCATGGGATTGCCGGTGTTCCAGAACATCACCTGCTCATGGGCCAGGCGTTGAAGCATCTCGACGTGTGGGCGCCGCCGCCGCTCGTACTCGGCCAGCGCTGAGGCCGAGCAATCGCCTCGTTCCAGACAGGTGGGGATCAAGTCCGCGAGCGCCATCGCATCTTCCATGGCCTGCATCCGGCCCTGGGACACATGGGGATTCATCGCATGGGCGGCATCCCCGATGAGCACGGCGCCATCGGCCACCCAGGTCCCGCAACGGACGCGCCCGGTCGGCAGGTAGGCGGTCTGGTCCCAACTCCGGAGATTGCCCACGGTCTTCTCCAGGGTCGGATCAATCCGGACCCACTGCGCCCGCAACGCATCCAGTCCCGCCGCTCGAACCAGGGGCATTGAGCCCGCCGGGATCATATAGAAGACATAGACCCTGTTACCGGCCGCGGGAAACACTCCGAGGATCGTCTTGCGCCCCACGAAGTACCGCGCTTCGTCCGTCGTCTCCGAGCTGTCGAGGATTGCGATCAGATATCCCTCGCGGTACAGGTGTACCCGTGCCGGAATCTCCAGCGCCTCGCGCACTTTGGAGAATGCCCCATCCGCGCCGATCACCAGCTTAGCGGAAATCGTCAGGGTCCGGCCCTGCTGTGCCGCCACTAGTCCTACCACACGGCCATTCTCGCGCAGAAGCTGCTTGGACTGCGTTCCGTAGCGAAGTGTGCCTGGGGCCTGCGTCTCCAACGCCTGCAGGATCGCGTGATGCGCGACATTCGGCATCGTCACGATCGCACGATTGTATGGCGGCGGGAGCGCATCATAGTCCACCGTGCAGAGCCGTTCCCCGCCCGAGCGATAGAAATGAAAGTATCGGACGCTCCGGGTGGCCTCAGCAGGCAGCTTGTCGAGCAGACCGAGCGAGTCGAGAATCTTCTGACCGTTCGGCTGGAGAATCTCACCGCGCAGCCCACCGGGCGGACCCGGCGCCTGCTCCAGGACGAGCACGCGGACCCCCTTCCGCGCCAGCGCAAGCCCCAGCACCGCCCCACCGCCTCCTGCCCCGACCACCACCACATCGGTTTTTTCTCTCAATTCGGTCATCATGCAATTACCCTTCGGTTGCTTAATCAGGTCCTACGCCCTCTCTTCCATCGCTCGGCTGGGATGGACGGGATGGACACGGAGGGGAGCGGTCTCAGCGGGCAGAGCGACACCAAGGGAAAAAACATGGCCGTCCTCGTCCGTTCGTCAGCCGAGACTTTCCTCCCGCCTTTCGTCAGCCTTGTTCTCGGCAGCATCCTCGGTAACAGGAACTCCGTTCACTTCCATGGTTGATATCGCTCCTCATCCTTCCACATGCTTAAAAACTTCTCCCGCGCCTGTGCCGTCGTCACCGGATCGGTGATGATATCCAGCCGCTCGTCGTTGTACCGGTTGCCGCTGCCCGTGTGGTTCATCGAACCGGAGGCATTGATCTCATCGTCCATGACCACCTGCTTCAGGTGCATCAACCCGTCGTGGAGGTTCACTTTGACTGGAATCCCGGCCAGGCGCAGCGTTTCCAGCGCCGCCCGTTGCTTGGGGTCATCGAGCTTGCCGCGATCCGTGATGATTCGCACATCCACCCCGCGCTTCCAGGCCGACACCAGGGCCTGCACGAGGGGTGGGAACGTGAGGCCATAGACCGCAACATACAGGTACCGCCGGGCTCTCCGGTACAGCGCCGCCAGCTTTTCCGCCGGCAAGTCCTCCGGCGCGTAATAGATCTCGATTTGCGCGGCCTCGGCGCCCGGCCCCACGCCGAACGCGGGCGGCAGTGCACCGAGCAACGCTATGGTCACGGCAACCAGAGCCCGGGCCGCGCTCAGCATCAGGCCGGAACCTCTGTGACCCCCAGGCCGGGGAGAAATTTGGATTTCAGCTCATCCGGGCTGACGGCGCGGCCGTCCAGGATGATCTTGCGCATCATGCCCTCGCCCGAGGTGTTGCCGACCAGCAACGCCCCAACCAGCCGGCCCTCCTGCAGGACCAGCTTCCGATAGACGCTCTTGGCCTGGTCCCTCCCGATCAGGACCAAATGGCCGCCGCTGGTGGGCTGGGTGATGCCCAGGACGCTGACGCGCACCCCGCAGAAGCTCTCCGAGTTCGACACCATGACACCTCGGTACGGTTGGCCCTGTCCGACCATCGCTGCGCCGGCCAGCCGGCCTTGTTCGACCGCGTTGACCCAGTTGGTCACGACCCGCGTCTGGCCCAGAAGAAAATCGAACGCCTGGACGGCATCGCCCGCCGCGAAGACATCGGCTGCATTCGTTCGGAATTCGCGATCAACCAGGATACCGCGATCGGTGCGGACGCCGCTCCCCGCGAGGAACCCAATGTCCGGCCGCACCCCGATTGCGACCACGATCAACCCGGTCTCGATGCGGCGCCCCTTCGAGGTGCGGACGCCCGTGACTCGCCCGCGCTCGCTCTCGATCTCGGCGACGACTTCGTCGAGCAGGGCGACAATGCCCGCCTCCGCCAGACTCTGGACGAGCCGGTCCGAGGCCGGTTCATCCAGCACTGGCGCCCAGAGTCGCGGCTCCTTCTCCAGCAAGACCACCGACCGGCCCCGCTGCCGGATGCCCTCTGCCAGGATCAGCCCGAGCACGCCGCCGCCGACGACCAACACCGGCTTCGTCGTCTCGAGCACGTGGCGGATCACGGCGCGCGCATCCTCCCACGTGCGAACGGTCACGATGCCGCCGACGTCCCCGCCCGGCCATGCCAGCGTCATCGGTATGGAGCCCGACGCCAGCAGCAGCTTGTCATAGGCGACCCGCTCGCCCGTGGACAGCTCAACCCGCCGTTCGGCTATGTTGACGCGTGCGACGACCGACCGCAAACGGAGCTCGATGCGCTGCTCGTCGTAATAGCTGTCCGGATTGAGCGGAAGGTCGGAATCGGGCGTAGAGCCGGCGATATAGGTGTCCAGCTCGGTACGATAATAGGGCCGATCGTGCTCCCGATCGAAGACCACGATCTCTCCGGTCGCGTCCCCGGCGCGAATCGCCGAGGCCGCGTTGATTCCGGCCGGACCGGCGCCGATGACGACGTAGCGTGTCACGCTCGCCCAGCCCTGCGTCCCTCAATCGAGCGCGCGCCCGCCTCTCTTCGCGGCAACGGACCCGTCCGGGTCACCACGCCTTGGTGACTGCTCATGGGATGTCAAAAAAGATCTCGCGGAAAGAGTCCTCGGCGGCCTCCCAGGCTTCCGGAGACGTCTTGGTGAGCCACTCTTTGAGGTACGCCTTCTGCCCGGGCGTCAGCATCTGTTTGATCTGGTGGGACCGGCCCTGAAGCGGCTGAAGGAATCCCGCGCGCTTGTTGAAATCCAGCGTGGCCGTGCGCACGTAGATGTTGGTGTACGCGGTCGGCTTGAGGTCGTCGCCCTCCCCCTGCACCCACACCGAGAGAAACTTTTCCAAGTTCAGGCCGGCGCTGTCCAGCGCGGGATCCGTCTCGTGAAACAGCTCGTTCTCAGACTGCTCCAGCGGGGTGGCGTCGAGCGCCCGGAACATAAAGTTGTGCTTCCACATGTGGCTCACTTGGAGGCGCACATAGTGCAAGGGATTTCAAGGTGATGTCAAGTAGCGCAGAACGCTCGCCAGGCGTATGCGTCAGGATTGCCTTTTCATGCAGCATGCTCCGGCTGAGCTCCCTCGTTCTTTCACTCGAGCCCCGTGCTTTTTCGGTTTGTGGCGTGTACAGTGGGTGCACCGCGAACGCGAACGGTCGGAGGAGCACGCCAGGGCACTGCTGACGGAGGGCGTAAAGAAGCCCGACGATTGACGAGACGATATCGACGAAGTGGAGTGAAGTAGACGACCATCGTGCGGATCGCTTGGTGGACAATCGGTATTGTGTTGTCGGCCTTGGTGGGATTGGCCACCTCTGTCCTTGCGGGCGAGCCTGTGGGGGCCGTCCTCGAAAAGGAGGCACGACAGGATGACGCGGCGGGGGCCCAGAAGACCGAGTCGCCGGAATGGCATTACGGGGGTTTCGTTGATCTCGGCTATTCGCTCGATTTCAATTTTCCAGAGAACCATCTGTTCCGCAATCGGACCACCACGCCGCGCGTCAACGAGCTCGATCTCAACATGGGAGGGGTCTATATCAGGAAAGAGGCGACAGAGCAATCGCGCTTGGGTCTGGAGCTAGCAGGTCAGGGGGGGCAAGATGCGAAGGCTTTCGGCTTTCACGTCAATCAACCGAAGGTCGGCAGCTCCGATCAGCTTCGCCATTTCGGTCGGGGCAACGTCTCCTACCTCGCGCCGATCGGCAAAGGGCTGACGATCCAGGGTGGCCTGTTCACCAGCCTGGTCGGCTATGAGTCGCTCTATGCCAAGGATAATTTCAATTACACGCGGGCCTGGATCGCGGATTACTCTCCGTACCTGATGTTCGGCGCCAACGCGAGCTATCCCCTCACCGAGCAGCTCACCGGCACATTGTTCATCATCAACGGCTATTTTCACCTCTCCCACCGGAACAACGCGCCCAGCTATGGGGCTCAACTCGCTTACAGGGTCACGCCGCGATTGACGGTGAAGGAGACCGTCTTTTCCGGCCCTGAACAGGCGGACACGTCGGTGCAGTTCTGGCGGGTGTTCAATGACACGATCATTGAGTGGAAGGAGGGCAAGCTGGCGCTCGCCTTCGAATATCAGGCCGGCACCGAAGAGCTGGCCGCCACCGGCCAGCCGCGCGTCTTCTGGATGGGTGGCGCGCTGTATACCCGCTGGCAGATCCAGGGACCGTGGAGTGTCGCCATCCGGCCCGAGCTGTTCTGGGACCCCAACGGCCGCATCACCGGGTCGGAGCAGTTCGTCCGTGCGGTCACGACTACCGCGGAGTACAGGCTCCCGTACGAGCGGAGCAATACCATTGTGCGGCTCGAATACCGCTATGACGAGTCCACAGGCTCTGGTGGCGGGTTCTTCAGGGGAGGCGAGAACCGCCTGACGCCGGTGCAGAATTTACTGCTTTTCTCCATCATCTGGACCTTCGACTCACCCCTGTCTCCTTGACAAGCGCCGAGCCACTTTGTTAGCGTTCTAAAATTCTCTAGAAGATAAGCGAAGTTGTGGAGCTTTCGATGTTGGTGAAAATTAACGGAAAAGAGGAAGACGTCCAAGAGGTCACGGTGCTGGACCTGCTCAAGGCCAAGAACATCGATCCGCACATGGTGGCCGTCGAGTTGAACGCCCAGATGCTCGAGCGCGACCACCTCGGGACCACCCGAGTCAAGGAGGGCGACCAACTGGAATTCCTCTTTTATATGGGCGGAGGCCGATAAGGGTGCCGGTGCACAAGGAAATTACCGAGCTCATCGGTGGCACGCCTCTGGTCCGCCTCAACCGGCTTTCCCCCGAAGGGGGCGCCGCGATCTATGCCAAGGTCGAATCCTTCAACCCCGGGGGAAGCGTCAAGGATCGTATCTGCCTCAACATGGTCAACGAGGCGGAGCGTCTGGGACGCCTGACATCCGGGGCCACGATCGTGGAGCCCACCAGCGGGAACACCGGGATCGGGCTCGCGCTGGTGTCAGCGGTTCGCGGGTACAAACTCATCCTGGTCATGCCCGAAAGCATGAGCATGGAGCGAGCCAGCCTGCTGTCCTCCTACGGGGCTCAACTGGTGCTGACGCCGGCGTGGGAGGGCATGAAGGGCTCGATCAGGGAAGCGGAGAGTATCGTCGCGCAGAATCCGTCGTATTTCATGCCCGACCAGTTCTCCAATCCGGCGAACCCTGCGATCCACCGCCGGACGACCGCGCTGGAGATTTGGGATGCGCTGGAGGGCAAGTTCGACGCGTTCGTGGCCGCGGTGGGCACCGGGGGCACGATCACCGGATGCGGCGAAGTCTTCAAGGAGCGCAATCAGAGGATTCAGGTGATCGCGGTCGAACCCTCGGGTTCGGCGGTGTTGTCGGGCGGCCAGCCCGGTCCGCACAAAATCCAGGGGATCGGCGCCGGGTTTATCCCAAAGGTCCTGAACCGAACGATTCTGGACCGCATCATCACGATCACGGACGACGAAGCGTATCAAGTCTCGAAGCTGTTGGCCAAGAAGGAAGGCCTGCTGGTCGGCATTTCGGCGGGCGCGAACGTCGCGGCAGCTCAGAAGGTGGCGAAGGACCTGGGTCCCGGAAAGACGGTGGTCACCGTCCTCCCTGACACCGGTGAGCGGTACATCAGTATTGAGAAGTATTTTAACATCTAGAGGCGCGAGGCACGGGGAGAGAGGGAAGAACGTTCATCCGCCGAGTTTAACCCCTTGCCCCTCGCCTCTAGCCCCGAGCCAGCATTCCGATGAATTTCACCGAAGACCAAATCACCCGCTACAGCCGGCACATCCTGTTGCCTGAGGTCGGCGGGAAGGGCCAGAAAAAGATCGCCAACGCGCGCATCCTGATCGTGGGCGCGGGAGGGCTCGGCTCACCGGCCGCGTTTTATCTGGCGGCGGCGGGCGTCGGAACTATCGGTATCATCGACAGCGACTTGGTGGACCTCTCCAACCTGCAGCGACAGGTGATCCACCACACGCCCGATCTCGGACGCCCGAAAGTGGTCTCGGCCAAAGAAAAGATCGCGGCCCTGAACCCTGACGTCAACGTAGTGACCTACGAAGAGCGGCTCTCGGCCAGGAATGCCCTGGAGATCCTCCGGCAGTACGACGTGGTGCTGGATGGGGTGGACAACTTCTCGACCAAATTCCTCATCAACGACGCCTGTTTCTTTGCCGACAAGCCGCTGATTCACGGCGGCATTTTGCGTTTCGACGGGCGCGTGATGACGATCGTGCCGAAGCACTCCGCGTGTTATCGGTGCGTCTTCAAGAATCCGCCGCCCCCTGGCTTGGTGGCCAGCTGTCAGGAAGCCGGCGTGATCGGCGTACTCGCCGGCATCATCGGGACCATTCAGGCGACCGAGGCCCTCAAGCTCGTGCTGGGGATCGGCCAGCCGTTGACGAACCGGATGCTCGACTTCGACGCGCGCCGGACCCACTTCCGCGAGATCAAGACGCGCCGGAATCCGAGCTGCTCGCTGTGCGGCCAGCATCCGACGATTACGGAGCTGTTCGACCACGAACCGGAGGTCTGTCAGGTCAAGGTGTGAGTTCTGAGCACTGCTTGGTAAGGTGGTGACGCCATGGCCAAGATGAAATCGCTGGTGTGTCGGGAGTGCGGCAAAGAGTACCCGACGCAGGCGATGCACGTATGCGAGCTTTGCTTCGGCCCGCTGGAGGTCAAGTACAACTACGACGAGATCAAGCAGACGATCTCGCGGGAGACCATCGCGCAGGGTCCGCACTCCATGTGGCGCTATCATGACCTGCTGCCGGTCGAAGGCGCGGCGACGGTCGGACCGCACGCGGGCTTCACACCGATGGTACGGGCCCGCAACCTGGGCGCCTATCTCGGCCTGGATGAGCTGTACATCAAGAACGACACGGTCAACCACCCGACGCTCTCGTTCAAGGATCGGGTCGTAGCGGTGGCGCTGACCCGGGCGCGCGAGCTGGGTTACGAGACGGTCGCCTGCGCCTCCACCGGCAACCTTGCCAATTCCGTCTCCGCGCACGCGGCGGCCTCGGGCATGCGCTGCTACGTCTTCATCCCCGGCGACCTGGAGGCGGCCAAGGTGCTCGGCAACCTGATCTACAAGCCCTATGTCGTCGAGGTCGAGGGCAATTACGACGACGTCAACCGCCTGTGCAGCGAGATCGCGGCGGAGCACAACTGGGCGTTTGTAAACATCAACATCCGGCCCTACTATGCCGAGGGCTCCAAGACCCTCGCGTTCGAGACGGTCGAGCAGCTGGGTTGGCGGGCGCCCGACCAGGTTGTGGTGCCGATGGCCTCGGGCTCCCTCCTGACCAAAATCTGGAAAGGCTTGAACGAGATGAAGACGGTCGGCCTGATCGACAGGGTCACGACCAGGGTCAACGGCGCGCAGGCCGAGGGCTGTTCGCCGATCGCGACCGCATACAAGGAAGGGCGTGACTTCTTCAGGCCGGTCAAGCCCAAGACCATCGCCAAATCTCTCGCGATCGGCAACCCGGCGGACGGCTATTACGCGCTCAAAGCTGCCGCAGAGAGCGGCGGTGCGATGGACATGGTGTCGGACGAGGAGGTGGTCGAGGGCATCAAGCTGCTCGCGCAGACCGAAGGCATCTTCTCGGAGACTGCCGGGGGCGTCACCATCGGCGTCCTGCGCAAGCTGGCCAAGCAGGGTATCATTAAGAAAGGCGACGTCACCGTCGCCTATGTGACCGGGAACGGGCTCAAGACGCAGGAAGCGATCATTGACGCGGTCGGGCGGCCGGTCCGCATTCTCCCGAGCTTGGTGAGCTTCGAGAAGACGTTCAAGATGGGCAAGAACGGACAGGGGGGTGCATGATCAAGGTCCGGATTCCGACTCCGCTGCGGACGCTGACGAAGGGGCAGGGCGAAATCGAAGCGAAGGGCGGCAGCATCGCCGAGATGATCGAGCATCTGAACGGCGCGCACCCCGGCTTGAAAGACCGGCTGTGCGACGAAAAGGGCGAGCTGCGGCGATTCGTGAACATTTACGTCAACGAAGAGGACATCCGTTTTCTCAAGGGCAAGGACACCGTGCTGAAAGACGGCGATGAAGTGTCGATCATCCCGGCGATCGCGGGGGGGGCCTGATGCCCAGCTTGCGGTTCCACATCCGGTTCCCGGAAGAGAAAATCAAGGAACCCATCATTTATCAGATCGGCCACGAGTACAAGGTCGTGACCAGCATTCGGCGGGCCGACGTCCGCGAGACCACCGGATGGATGGACGTGGAGCTGACCGGTGAGACCGCCGAAATCGAGCGGGCGGTCGAGGGCCTGCGCCAGAAAGGGTGCCTGGTGGACCCGATCGAGCTGAATGTGGTCGAATGACAACAGGCGCGGGGCCCGAGGCGACAGGCTAGTGTGTGGTCCTTGTTCCGCCCCTAGCCCTGCGCCCTTAGCCTGAAGCGGAGCGATGGATTTCACCGACGCGCAAATTCAGCGGTACAGCCGGCATATCATCTTGCCGGAGGTTGGCGGCAAGGGCCAGAAGAAGCTCTCCCGCGCCAAGGTCCTGGTGATCGGGGCCGGCGGGCTTGGTTCTCCTGCCGCCCTGTACCTGGCGGCGGCCGGCATCGGGACGATCGGTCTCGTTGACGGCGATGCCGTGGACCTGTCCAACCTCCAGCGACAGATTCTCCATACCACGTCAACCATCGGCGTGCCGAAAGTCGAGTCGGGCCAGCGGATGCTGTCGGCCCTGAATCCGGACGTCACGATCAAGACCTATCCGCAGCACGTGTCTGCCGACAATATCATGCGGCTGCTGCCGGACTACGACCTCATCCTGGACGGATCGGACAACTTTACGACGCGCTTCCTCGTGAACGATGCCTGCTTTTTCGCCAGGAAGACCCTCATCTCGGGCAGCATCTTCCGCTTCGAGGGGCAACTGACCACGATCAAGCCGCACGAGGGCTATCCCTGCTACCGGTGCCTGTACCCGGAGCCGCCGCCGGCCGGACTCGTGCCGAACTGCCAGGAAGCCGGCGTGCTGGGCGTCCTGGCCGGCACGGTGGGGGTGCTCCAGGCGTCAGAAGCCGTGAAGGAGATTCTCGGCATCGGCGAGACACTGGCCGACCGTTTGCTGATCTATGACGCGCTTGAGATGAAGTTCCGGAAGGTGTCCCGCCCCAAGGATCCCAACTGCCGGCTCTGCGGCCCGAATCCCGCCATCAGGGATCTGAGCAGCAACTACACGGTCTCCTGCTCGATCTAGCCCGATGACTGTCCTCAGGATCCCCCGGCAGATCGTCGAGGAGATGATCGCCCATGCGCGGGAGCTGGACCCCTGCGAGTGTTGCGGGCTGCTTGGGGGGGCCGGCGGTGTGGTGGCCCGTCATTACCGGATTACCAACACGGTGGCGGAGGACGCTCGCGCGGTGGACGTCTTCGACAGCGCGAACGTCAAGCAGTTGGGTGACCTCTCTGCGACCAGGCGGGCCGAAGTCGCCTATTTCATGGATCCGAAAGAAATGCTCGCCGCGTTCAAGGACATGCGGGAGCGCCACCTCGAGCTCGCCGTGATCTATCATTCACACACCCGCTCGCCCGCCTTGCCGTCCCAGACCGACGTCGGCCTCGCCTACTATCCCGAGGCCGCCTATCTGATCATCTCGTTGGAAAACCCGGCCAAGCCTGACCTGCGCGCCTACTGGATACGTGACGGCCGGATCACCCCGGCAGAATTGAACATCGTTTGATGCACAGCGCCCGACTGCGGAAATTTCCTCTAGACCACGCCCAGGAACAGTGCCATAATGCGCGCGTTCCCGTGGCACCACGGTGAAATGGAGGGCATCCGTGACAGCCATGTCGTCCATCTGGCCATGGAGAGTGGCCTTCCTCTTCTCGGTCATCGCGGTGCTCCATGTGGGCCTGGCCAGCGCCGAAGAGAAGAGCTACTACAGCCCGATCATCGAGGTGAACGCGAAGCAAGGTTATATCGTCATTTCAGCCGACGGGAGAGTCTTCGGGGTGGTGGCTAGCCCGGAGGCGAAACCGCATCTCGACAAGCTGCCGGTCGGCGGGATGCTCGATCTCGTGGTCGAGGTGAAGCCCGGCGATGATCCGCCGGAGATCAAGCGCTGGCATCTGATGAGTGGCGAGTCGTCCTGCAAAGTCTTCGACGGCAAAAGCTGCAAGTAAGTCGTCCCTTGCATCCTCCCGTCGCCGACGGCCGGAGACCCGCACTCCTTGTCTCGGCCCTATTCCGAGCTGCCGAGCATGTCATCGATGAGCGGCCGGTTGATATCGGTGCAGCCCGGGCAAATCGTGTCGAAGAGCGCTTCGTGGTCCGAGGCGTAGTTCCGCTGGTCCACCAAGCGCTCGGCGATCACGTGATCGTAGCAGGTGTCGCAGAGCATCATCAGTCCCCGCATGACGGAGACCGTCTTCCGCCCGGTGCTTCCTTGCACGACCCAACTCCTGAGCTAGTAGCCGGCAGCAAGTACCGCCTCGCGGTCGGCTGGGCGCTGCCCACTTGTTCGTGATTACACCGAGCCCTTGACTTGGGCTATCCAGAAGTCTTCCGTCTCGAGCTCGATTCCACAGCGGGGGCATTCGTACGGCTTGTCGGGAGTTGGCACCGCCAGCTCCACGGGATCGACATGCCCCTGGCACACGTGATAGAAGCGCCCGCGCGCGTCTTCTGTGTCTAGCGGGTCGCTCTCGAATACCAGCACCATCGTGTCTCCCCCCACGAGCCAGTGTAGTATAGCCAGCGCGGTCTCCGGTCCGCAATCACCCGTGGGCGCGAGGATCGGACGCGCATTTCCGCGGCCAGGCTTCGAATCGGGAGGTCAGCCCGCGGCTGTGGGGGGAGGGCGAAGCGGCAGTGTGAGATGGACGGTGGTGCCTGTCCCTTCCTCGCTCTCGACGGCGATGGTTCAACCATGAGCCTGGACCACGTCGCTGACGATCTTGGTGCCCAGGCCGGTCCCGCCGGCCTTCCGGCTGATCACCCGGGGGGTAAACAGACTCTTTCGGACCTCATCGGGCATGCCGCGGCCGGTATCGCCGACAAAGACTCTCACCTGGTCAGCGGCCGCGTCCACGTGACCGCCGATTGTGACTACCCCTCCAGAGGGCACTTCGGGGATGGCATGGTTCACAAGATTGTAAAAGGCGTTGTACAGCCGCCCGTCGGCCAGGATCGCCGACAGAACGTCGAGTCCCTCACTGCGTACGGCAATCCGTTTCTCTTCTGCCACCACGCGCAATGTCTTGAACACGCTCTCGACCACTTCTGCCAGACGGCACCCGGAGAACTCTGGGGGTGCGCTGAGCCCTTTGCCACAGTCTGCGATCTCCTTCATCCGGTCATGAATCCGGCGCGAGTCCTCGAGCAGCATAGCGACGAGTTCGTAGCAGATAGCGCGTCGTCCTGTGCCCGGCTGGGCTCGCCCTTCGGCAGGAACCCGACCAGTTCGTCAACCTCATTCCTTAACAGGCCGGCGCCGCACACGTCTGGCATTAGCAGGGTTTTACTGTCGTGCCCGCTATCCCCTCTACCAATCGCGCGACTTCGGCCGGCTGGGCCGCCTGGAACAGCCGAGCTTGCTCGATCATCGTGGCAGTCAGGGCGGATATGATGGTCAGGATGGCCATGTCGCCCTAGGCCAGCCTCCCCGCCCGTTTGTTCAGCCCCTCCAGCACGCCAATCGGCTCCCCCTCCCAGCGCTTCAGGGCGAACACGATCATGTCCCGGGATTCGTAGCCGGTTAGGCGATCGAGCGTGTGGAAGTGACGGGTGTCCATCCTGGCGTCATAAATGATCTCCGGCTGACCGGTCCGGAACACGGCGCCGGCCAGTCCCTCATGCCACGGCATGCGCATCCCGATGCGCACCGCCTTGATTCCGATCGAATGAGCAAACACCAACTCCTGCGTCTCCGGATCGGCCAGGAGGACCGACCCGGCCTCAGCATCGACTATGTCCATCGCGGTCTGGAGAGCCTGCTCCACCAGCTTGTCCGGGTCGACGTGCTGGAATAGGGCCTCGCGTGTGTGGCGCACAGCCTCGAGTTCCCGTTCGCGCTGCTGCGACCGCTTGTCCTCATGGCGGCGGCAGAATTTCCGGCGCTCGTGCAGCACACTGGTGGAGGCAGCGGTACCAGGGGACATGGGACCACTCCTTCGGTGCGGTAACGTTGCGCACGGGACGACGGGCTCCGAAGCACTCGTGAGGCTCAGCAGACTCTCGGCCTCGCAACCTCATGGTCGTTGGAGCAGGGGCTGTCGCCAACGACGAATGCCGGGATTTCGCGTTCCGCTAATGACGAGGGCTGAGGCAGGAGGGTCACACCTGAAACTGCGCTTCGTACAGCGCAGCATACAGACCGCCTCGACAAAGCAGCTCATCGTGGGAACCCTGCTCGATGATCCGGCCTCGATCCATCACGACGATCCGGTCCACGTTCTGCAGGGTGGACAGGCGGTGCGCGATAATGAAGGTCGTGCGGCCCTGGGTGAGATATCGGAGAGCTTCGCGGATCTTGACCTCGGTCTCGGTGTCGATGTTCGACGTCGCCTCGTCGAAGATGACGATCGGCGGATCCTTGAGCAGGACGCGGGCAATGGATACCCGCTGCTTCTGCCCGACCGAGAGCTTCACACCCCGCTCGCCGATCCACGTGTCATAGCCGTCCGGCAACTCGACGATGAATTCGTGCGCCCGCGCGGCGCGCGCCGCGCGCTCGAGCCGCTCGGGTTCTGCCGTCAGATCCCCGTACACGATGTTCTCCCGCACCGTACCGTTGAACAGAAAAGGCTCCTGTTGTACGAGACCGATCTGGCTGCGGAGGAACACAAGAGGCAGATTGCGGAGATCGTATCCGTCGATGGTGATCGCCCCGGCACGGGGATCGTAGAAGCGCATGAGCAGCTTGAGCATCGTGCTCTTGCCCGCCCCGCTCGGCCCCACCAGCGCAATCCGCTCACCCGGTCTCACGTCCACACAGACGTCATGCAACACCGGCACGCCCAGCCGGTACTCGAACGCCACCTCCTGGAAGCGCACCGCGCCCTCCAGCCGGTCGGCTGGCGCCACCGCCCCAGGCCGATCGCGCACGTCCGGCACCGTATCAAGGATGTCGAAGATCCGCTCGCTCGCCGCCAGTGCGTGCTGCAGCATGTGGTTCACCGAATGGATTTGATTGATCGGGACATAGAAGAGCGCCAGGTAGGACAGGAACATGACCAGTTCCCCGACCGTCAACGCGCCTCGCTGGACCTCCCCCACCCCGTACCACACGATCAGGACTGTGCCCAGGCTGCCGACGAAGATCATTCCCGGCGAATACATAGACCACAAGCACATCGCCCGGAGATTACTGTCGCTATATTGCCGACTGAGGCGACCGAAACGCGTCTGCTCGTAATCCTGCCGGTTGAACCCCATCGTTTCGCGGATGCCGCACAAGGCATCCTGTAGATAGGCGTTCAACTCGGCCGCATGCCGCCGGATGGCGTGGTAGTACTCGTGCACCCGCCGCGTGAATACAACGGCTGCCCCGGCCAGGACCGGGATCGGGACCAGCGCCAGAGCGGCCAGCTTCCAGTTCAAGGCGAAGAGCATGACCGTGATGCCGGCCAACGTCAGCGTGGCGGTGAGGAAGCCTTCCAGCCCGTCGACGAAGATGCGCTCCACATGCTCGGTATCGTTGACCACTCTCGACATGATCTCCCCGGTCGAGCGGTTCTCGAAAAAGCTCAGCGACAGCCGCTGAAGGGCCGCGAAGACCTGCCGCCGCAGATCGTGCACGACCCGTTGCTCCAGCGTATTGTTGTACCGGATGCGGAGCGACGCGGAGAGATTCTTGAGTCCGTAGGCCAGCGCCAGTCCTGCGATCACCCACGGCAGGAGCGTCGGGCGGTTCGCCTGAATCACGTCGTCGATCACGACCTTGAGGAGCCATGGAGGCAGGAGCTCCAGCACGGTGGTGAGCCCAGCGAAGGCGAGGGCGGCGAGGGCGAGGAGGCGGTACGGGCGGAGATAGGCGAGAACGCGGAGCAGCGACTTCACGGAGGAACGACGTTTCGTCTGTTGGGCCCGTTTCGCCGGTTCAGCCCCCAGAGCCGTAAGACTATAAATGTTCTCCAGAATCGCTCGGTACGTTCGCCGCTCAGTGGTATGGCGTTGGCCCGACATTCTCAGTGACAACGCCCGGCTTAACCGGCACAACGGGCCAAACGGGTTCAACGCTAGATGACAGCGGCGTGTTCTTTGCGCCAGAAGCGGTCGAACTCCTCGAGATGCGTGAGCGTCGAGAAGTCCGTCATGCGATCGAGAAAGAGCTTGCCGTTCAGGTGATCGATTTCGTGCTGGATGCACACCGCGTAGAGGCCTGTCGCCTCAAGATCCACGGGCGCGCCGCGGCGGTCGAGGGCTTGCACCCGCACCATGGAGGGCCGCGCGACCTTTCCCCGCAGGTTGTCCACGCTCAAGCAGCCTTCCCAGTTCTCGACCTGATGCGGGCCGTAGTACACGATCCTGGGATTGATCAGGACGGTGCGCGGGAACCCCTCTTCGCCCGGGCAGTCCATCACGATGAGTTGCTGCGACCGCGAAACCTGGGGGGCGGCCAGTCCGATCCCCTGTTCCTTACCCATGGTCTCGAGCATGTCATCGATGAACGTCTGGAAAGCCCGTTGTCCGATTGCATCGGGATCGACGGGTGCCGCAATCTGCCGCAATATCGGGTTGCCTAATTTGGCGACTTTGAGCACGGCCATTGGTTTCTCACCGGGTTACTCGTTGTAACTACACCAGGGCCTAAAGTTTTTATAACACAAGCTCTCGTCCCTCGTCACCCGTCACGTCAGTTTGGCGGCAGCAGTTTGGGCTTGCGCGGCGGCGGAAACTCGAACGTCGCCTCCGCCTGCTTCCACCAGTCCGCCCACTCTTGCGCCCACTCGACCCGCTGCTCCTTTGTCGAGGATTCCCAATCGTGCATTTCGCTCGGGTGGCGGGTGAGGATCCACAGGGATTGGATCGCGGAGATCGCCACGAAGCTCTCAGGGTCCGGCAGGAGACCGATCAGGATCGGCACGACGCTCTTGTGCCGCACATAGCGGGCCTCGAAGGCCGCGGCCTTCCGGATCGTGCTGTTCGGGTCTTTGGCCATGACGTCGATTGCCGGGACGACCTGAGGGGGATCCAGGCGCACGGCCACGCGCAGCGCGTGCTCCCGGACCCTGGATGATTCCTGCGGCTGCTTGGCAGTGTCCACCAGCGCCGGCACGGCCGCGGGATCCTTGATCATCGACAGGGTCTCGATCGCATTGTACTTCGCCCGAGTGCTCGGCATGTTCAGCGCCTTGACCAGCACCGGCACCGCCCCCGGTCCCAGGTGCACAAACTCGCCTATCGCCCAGAGCTCCTGCTTGCCGTCCAGCATCGGCAGCAGCGCCTCTGCCCGCTTGAACTCCTCCTCGCTCAACGGCCGCGTGCCCGGCGCAACCGACGTGTCCGGCGCCGTCTCAGGCTGCGGCGGCGCCTCAAACGGCATCTGAATCGGCACGGGCCTGGCGACTCCGCCAGCAGTCCACCCCGCCCATGCCGACATGGCGAGCACGCCGGCCCCAAGGGCAAGCGTGACGGACACATGATGCAAGACAGGCTGTTTCATCAGCGGCCTGTCGGGCGCTTCCCGTCGCGTTCTCACGGAACCTGATCCCCCAGTCGATTCACCCTAGGCTTCCTCCGATCCCTCCTCTCCCCACCATGCCCCGACTCGGTGTACCAACTGATAGAGCACAGGCAACACCAGCAGGATCAGGACCGCCGAGGTGAGCATGCCCCCCACCACGACGCGTGCCAGCGGCTGCTGGGACTGTGCGCCGATCCCCGTCGCCACCGCCGCGGGCAGCAGCCCGATGGCGGCTGCCAGCGTCGTCATCAGCACGGGGCGCATCCGCGCCTCGGCGCTCCTCAGAATCGCCTCTTTGATATCGTACCCCTCCTCGACCAGATCCTGGATGCGAACGACAAGAATCAAGCCGCCCTGGATGGCCACGCCGAACAGCGAGATGAACCCCACCGCGGCCGAGATGCTGAACTCCGTGTGCGTCAACACCAGCGAGAAAACACCGCCGATCAGCGCGAAGGGCACCGTGGCCAGCACCAGGACCGCGTCGCGGAACGACTTCACCGCGAGATACACCAAGAACAACACGAGGAGGAGACTGAGCGGGACGATCCTGGCCAGTCGGGATTTTTCTTCCTGTAACTGATCGAACTCGCCGTGCCATTCCATCCGGTACCGCTCCGGCAGTTGGACCCGCTTCGCGAGGCGCGCCTGCGCATCCCGCACCGTGCTCTCGAGATCGCGCCCGCGCACGCTGAACTTGATCGGGATATACCGCTCGTTGTTCTCGCGGTAGATGACGAACGCGCCGGTCTGCGTGGAGATGTTCGCGAGCTGCTTGAGCGGAATCCGGGCGCCGTCCGGTGTGTTGACCTGGATGTTTCCGATCGTGACTTCATCCCGCCGGTACTCCGGCAGAAAGCGCACGACGAGATCGAAGCGTCGCTCGCCCTCGTATACCTGTGTCACCGCCTGCCCGCCGATGGCCGCCTGCACCACCGCGTTCACGTCCCCCACCAGCAACCCGTAGCGGGCGCAAGCATCCCGGTCAACCCGGATCAGGAGATTGGGCTGTCCCAAAAGACGCAGGATACTCAGATCCTTCACGCCCGGCACCTGCTTCAACACCGCTTCGATCTCGGCCGCCTTCTGTTCCAGCACCTTCAGATCCGATCCGAACAGCTTGATGGAGTTCTCGCCCTTGACGCCCGACATAGCCTCCTGCACGTTGTCTTGAATCATTTGCGAGAAGCTGAAGGAGACACCGGGAATGCTGAACAGACGCCGTTCGAGATCTTCAATGAGCGCCTCCTTCGATGTCAGCTCGGACCGCCACTCCTTCTTCGGCTTGAGGTTCACGAGAAATTCCGCGTTGAAGAAACTGGTGGGGTCCGTGCCGTCATCGGGCCGTCCCAATTGCGAGACCACGCTGACCGTTTCCGGGGACCGCCGGAAAATTCCGCGGATTTCAGCCGCCAGCCGGTCGGCCTGCTCAAAGGAGATGTCCACCGGCATCGTGGCCCGGACCCACAGGTTGCCTTCCTCCAGCGCCGGCATGAATTCGCCGCCCAAGAATGGAATGACCGTCAGCATCGCGACAAGCAGTCCGACGGCGATTCCGACCACCAGCACCTCATGTTCCAGCGCCCATTTCAGCGCTTTCAAGTAGGCCACACGCAGGCTGGCGACGACCCAGGTGTCGCGTTCCCGCACGGCGCCGGCGAGCAGCAACGAACAGAGCGCCGGCGCGAGCGTGAACGCCATCAGCAGGGCGCCCGTCAAGGCAAACCCGTACGTCACCGACATGGGGGCGAAAATCCTCCCGGGCACCCCGGTCATCGTGAACAGCGGAATGAACGCCACGACGATGATGGTCGTGGCGAAAAAAATCGGCCGGCCGACCTCACGCGACGCGCGCATGATGTGCTGCGGCACCGTGAGGCCTGGCCCTTTTGCCTTCGCGAGGTGGTAGAAGATGCTCTCCACCATGATCAGCGTGGAGTCCACGATGATGCCGAAGTCGACGGCCCCCAGGGAGATCAGGTTGGCCGACTCCCCCACCAGCACCATCATGCTGAAGGTGAAGAGCAGGGCCATCGGCACGGTGAGCGCGACGATGACGGCGGTGCGGAGGTGGCCAAGGAACACGAACAGGATGACGAACACCAGCGTGACGCCGCTGAAGAGAATTTCCAGCACGGTTTCGATCGTGGTGTGAATCAGGACGGTCCGGTCGTAGAACGTCTTGATCCGGACGCCCGGCGGCAGCTTCCAGGTGTTGAGCTCCTCCACCTTGTGCTGGACCCTGTCCAGCACCGACAGCGCCTTGTAGCCCCGCTGCAGCAGCACGACGCCTTCGACGACATCGTCCCGGTCATCGATGCCGACCTTGCCCAGCCGGATGCGGTGGCCGACGTTGACCCTGCCGAGGTTCCGGATAAATACCGGCGTCCCGTTCTTTTCCGCGACCATGATGTTTTCGATATCCCGGAGATTTTCAATGAGCCCCAGGCCGCGGATATTGTGACTCTGGGCGCCGATCGTCAGGTAGTTGCCGCCGACATTGGCGTTGCTTTTGGCCAGCGCGTCTTCGACCTGCTGCAGCGACACGCCATAACTGATCAAGGCGCCGGGATCGACCTCGACGTGATACTCCTTGGTCGTCCCGCCGAAGGCCGTGACGTCCACCACCCCGGGCACGCGCTTGAACTCCCGCTGTAGCTTCCAATCCTGCAGCGCTTTAAGGTCCGTCAGCGACGTCGCCCCATCCCCGACCAACTCGTATCGGTAAATTTCAGCGATCGCCCACCAGGGGGACAGCGCCGGCTGGACATTGTTCGGCAGCGTGATCATGGCGAGCCGGTTCAGGACTTCCTGGCGGTCGAAGAAGTAATTGGTGCCGAAGTCAAAATAAAATTTGACGTCGCTGAGACCGAAGATGGAGAGAGACCGGATGTCGGTCAGTCCCGGCATGCCGGTGAGGGTGACCTCGATCGGGATCGTAATCTGCCGCTCGATCTCCTCCGCCGACCAGCCGGGATACTGGGTGATGACCTCGACCATCGGAGGGGATGGGTCGGGATAGGCGACGACGTCGAGGATGCGGAACGCATAGAGTCCGCCGAAGAGGAGAATCACTCCGAGGGCGCAGACCAGGAACCGTTGAACGAGGGAGAGCTCGACGATGCGCGCGATCATCTATGCGAGTGGCTGTCGATGCCCGAGAACGATTGCGGCATAGTCGCCAGTGTCAGCCTTTGACTTCCTGCCCTTTGATAAGCACCGCCCCCTTGGTGACGATGCGCTCGCCGGGTTTAAGCCCCTCCACGATCCGAACGAGGTCGTTAGAGGTCGCCGAGACCGTGACCAGTCGTTTCGTGTATCGGCCTTCGGCTTCCACCACATACACGTAGTGCTTCCCATCGGCTTCCAGCACGGCCTCTTTCGGAACCGCCAGGAGCGGCGTCGATTCACCGACCTGAAGATGGAGCCGCGCAAACATCTCTGGCTTGAGCCGCTGCTCCTCATTCGTGACCCAAGCCCGCACCTTGATCGTCCGCGTGCTTGGATCAACGACGTCCCCGATCGTTGCGATTACCGCCGGGAAATGCTCACCGGGATAAGCCTCCACCGTCACGTATCCGACTTCTCCGACTTTGACGAGCGCGAGATCACGCTCATAGACGTCCGCGACGACCTGGAGCTTATTCAGGTCGGCGACAGTGAAGAGGACCTGGCCGGACTCGCCGCCCACCGACTGCCCCGGCGTCACCGTGCGCTCCACCACCGTCCCGGCCAACGGGCTTTTCAGCTTGAACGTGGAGGTAATCTGCTGCTGAGCCAGCGGCTTTTCTAACTCCTCGGCCGGCACCTTCAGAGAAAGGAGACGTTCCTTGGCCCGCCTGAATTCCGCTTTGGCCTTGACGGCGTCGTTCTCCGCGATCTTGAGATCCTTCTGGGGGATCGCTTTCGTCTCGTACAGGTCCTTCGCCAGCTCGTAGGCACGCGTCGCATATTCCAGCTCCGAAGCCTCCTTGACGAAGTCGGAATAGGCGGCGGTGATTTCCGGACTGTCGACCACGAGCAGGATATCGCCGGCCTTGACGTGATCGCCGAGCTTGGCTCGCACTTCGAGGACTCGCCCCTGCAGCGGCGAGGAAATGCGTGAATAACGGTCTTCTCCGTAGGCGACCTTCCCGGCCAGGCTCAGCGTCGCCATCGCGGGGCTCAGTTCCACCAGTGCGGTCTCGATGAGCGGCGGGGCTGGCTGCGGCGCGTCTGCCGCCGGACGGGCCGTGGGAGGCGCCGCACTCGAGACCACGGGCTCCTCGCTCCGACCGCAGGCTGACAGTGACAGGAAAGCGAAGGTCAGGGTCAGGGACAGAAAGTTGTGGACCAGGGCGTAACCCCTCGTGTCACCCTTCGCCTCAGCCTGAACCTCAACCTTCATGAGGGAATCTCCCGCCCCACAGCGCTCTCGAGCAGAAAGATGTGCCGCTGGTAGTTGAAGAGCGTCTCGATGTAGTTCTGCTGGATCAAGCGCGAGGTCCGGGCTGCGTCCAGCAGGTCGAGAATCGTGGCGCCGCCCTTCTCGTATGCTCGCTCAACGATCGTGAACACCAGGCGCGCATCCTCCAGGATTCCGGCTCGATAGGCCTCCACCAGCCTGCGGCTTTCCAACAGATTCCGGTAGGCGATGTCCACCTGATTCTCGACCTGGACGATTGTCTTCCTGAGATCGGTCTCGGCCGTCTGGACCGCCACTTCTGCTTGGACGATCCCACCTTGGTTCCGGTTGAACAACGGCAACGGGACGCCCACGCTCAACCCGATCTGCTGCGGATTGTCCGGCCCCTGAGGCCCCTGCACCGCGTACCCTCCTCCGATCGTGAGGTCCGGGTAGCGATAAGCCTTCGCCAACCTCAGTTCCGCTTGTCGCTGCGACTGGAGCAGCCGCCGCGCGCGGACATCCGGCCGGAGATCCACCGCCACCCGGCGCAACTCCACGATGTCCGGCTCCACCCGGTGATAATCCAACTCCGTCGTCAGCAGGAGCTCCATCGCGGGCGAGATGCCCAGCAACACCCGCAGATCGGCCTTGGCCGCATTGGTGTCTTGAATGGCCTGAATGACCTGAGACTGGAAATCCACCATCTGGAGTCGGATCCGGATCAGATCCACTTCCGCGATGTAACCCTTCTTGAATCGGATCGTGTTGATCTCCAAAATACGGGCGAACCGGTCGCGGTTCTCCTCCGCCAGCGCCAGGCGACGTTGCGCCAATTGCACGCGGTAATAGGTGTCCTTCACCGTGAAGCCGAGCTGGCGGATCGCATCCTCGAAGTTCGCCTCCGCCGACTGCGTGCCGAAGCCGGCACTCTCGATGCGGTACCCGCGCTTGCCGGCCATCTCGAACAGTTGCTGGATCTGGGGATAGACCTGCCCGCTGTTCGAGAGGGTCCGGCCCTGCGTGGTCGAGAAGACCGTGCTAAAGGACAACACCGGGTTTGGGAACAGGCGCGCGGTGATCTGCTGGCCCTTGGCGTACTCGATGCCATACTTGGAAATCAGGACATCGAAGTTTTGTCGTAGAAACAGGGCCAACGCGTCATCGAGACTGAGCGTGAGCAACGACGGCGACGGGGCGGGCCCGGCCGGCGGCGTGCCCGCTGGTTCGGCCGCGCGAGCAGGCGCGAAATCAACGCAGAGCAGCGAGGCGGCGAGCGAGACCAGGAATCCCGCCAGCCAGACTGACTTGGGCGTGCGATTGGGACCATCACCCGGCACGACATTGTGCATCATAACGCGCTTCCTTCTGTTCAGCTTTCCGGCCGCGCGGAAAGCCCCACTCGGCCGGACGCGATCTGCTCGCCTAGGCAAGTGACGCATTATACAGGTTTTTCCAAAACGTTTGAAATACAGGTCTTTCTATCCGACCCTTCAATGCAGCTTGAGTTCCGTCCACGCCCGGTCATACAGCCGGATCGCCTCGCCCACATCCGCCATCCATTCCAGCCGATCAAAGACTGATTCTGGAGGATAGACCGCGGGGTTGTCCCGCACCTTGGCCTCCACCAGTCCCCTGGCCTCCCGGTTGGAGGTGGCAAACAGCAGGCGGGACGTTGTGCGCGCAGCCACCTCCCGGTCCAGCAGGTAATTGATGAACCGCATGGCCGCATCCGGATGTGTGGAGGTCTTGAGCACCACCAGGCAATCGGCCCAGATCGTGCCGCCCTCCTTAGGTATCACATAGCGAATGGACGGGCGCTCGACCATCGCGCGCGCCACCTGCCCGCCCCAGCCATGGGCCAAGGTGACCTCACCTGAGGCCAGCAACTGATCGTAGTTCTCGCTGACATAGGCCTTGACCAGGGGCTTCTGCCGGACAAGCTTGGCCTTGGCCCGCTCGATACTGTCCGGATCGCGGGCGTTGAGCGATTTCCCCATCGAGCGCAGGGCGACCCCGAACACTTCCCGCTGGTCGTTCAGCATGCTGATCCGGCCCTTGTACTGCGGGTCCCACAGCACCGCCCAGCTGTCCGGTGGGGTGGAGATGACCGCCGAGTCATAGCCGATGCCGACCGTGCCCCAGATGTAGGGAATCGAATACCGGTTGGCCGGATCGATGGTCAGGCGCTGCAAGCGCGGCTCCAGCATCCCCACGTTGGGGATCCTGGTCAGATCGAGCTCGGCCAGCAGCCCCTGCCGCGCCAGGATGGACACCATGAAATCGGACGGCACGACGACGTCATAACCGACGGCGCCGCTCTGCAGCTTTGCCAGCAGCTCTTCATTGCTCGCGAACGTGTCCACGACGACCTTGACGCCGGCCTCCCGCTCGAAACCTTCGACGAGCGGCTGATCCACGTAATCGGACCACGTGAAGTAGTGAAGAGTCACCGGGTTCCCGGTCTGGGGCGTCTTCTTGGGTCCGTCCTCCGGCGCCGGCTGACAGGCCAGCGTGCTCGCCGCCCATACAAGCGCGGCGAGCACGATTTTTCTGCGCCGCATCTGCGCCAATCCCCCGATCACCAGATCACCAAATCCCTAAATCGAGCGCTCCCGCCACTGCAGCGCTAGGGAGAGCGCCACGAGCCCCATCGAGAGGACGACAAGGATGGCGGACAGAGCGTTGATCTCCGGGGAGACGCCCGATTTGATCATCGAATAGACCTTCAAGGGCAGCGTCGTGGAGCCAGGCCCGGCGGTGAAAAACGTCACAATGAAATCATCCAACGACACGGCAAAGGCCATCAGCACCGCCGCGACAATCGCCGGTTCGAGCAGCGGCAAGGTGACCCGTCGGAACGCCTGCCACGGCGTGGCGCCCAGATCCATCGCGGCCTCTTCCAGCCGCGGATCCAGCTTGCGCAACCGAGCCCGGACGATCACGACCACGAGAGGCAAATTGAACGCCGCATGCCCGATCGTCACCGTGATCAGACTCAGCGGCAGTTTGATCATCACGAAGAACAGCAGCAAGGCCACGCCCATCATGATTTCCGGAATCACGAGTGGCAGGAGCATCGCGCCGTCAAGGAGGCGGCGAACCCGGCCGGAATACCGCTCCAACCCGACCGCCGCGCCCACGCCGAGCACGGTCGCAATGACCGTAGAGACGGTCGCGACGATCAGGCTGTTCTGCACCGATGCCCACAGCGCCTCATCCCCCGCCAGCATCTTATACCAGTGCAGCGTGAACCCTGCCCACGTCGCCGACAACTTCGACACATTGAACGAAAACAGAATCAGCACCCCCACCGGCGCATACAAGAACGCCAGATCGAACAGAGTCACGCCCAGCAACCACGCTCGGCGCTTAGTCATTCCGACCTCGCTCCCTCCTCACCTCCCCTCTCCCATCGCCCGTTGCTTTGGCCCATTGCCAAGGAAGAGCAATGAGCACCCCGAGAAACGGGCACGCGGGCGAGGGGTAATGTTGAAACATCCGCCGAGGCGATGGGGTCCGTGACATCACGGGGCCGCCACGCTGATGTGCGTGGCCGGCGAACGAGCGAGGCCCGACCGCGCCTGATTGTCGCATCAATCGGGAGCGGATCGGAGAACCCCCAAAATTCTGATTTTGGGGGATGGGGGGAGCCGCAGCCGTTCGACCGGTAGCTACAGCAGCTAGGCGGCCACGTGCCGGAGCGGCATCCATCGCCTCGGCGGATCTCCTCCATGAGCCTCATCTGCCGTCGGCCCTTTCCACCCTGAAATACGCCATCACGCCCAGCATCACCACCCCCATCAACACGAACGCCACCGCCGACCCGAACGGCCAGTCACGCGCCACCAGATACTCGTGCTGGATCAGATTCCCCACCATCATGCTTCGCGCCCCGCCCAGCAGGTCCGGCGTGATGAAGGCTCCGACCGAGGGAATGAACACCAAGATGCACCCCGCGATCACGCCCGGCTTCGTGAGCGGCCACACCACCCGCCGGAGCACGGCCCAGCCGGAGGCGTAGAGATCCCACGCAGCCTCCACCAGCGAGCGATCCAGACGCTCGATCGCCGCATAGAGCGGAAACACCATGAACGGGAGATAGGAGTACACCAGGCCGATAAGCACCGCCGTATCCGTGTACAGGATCTCGAGCGGCTGGTCGATCAGCCCCAGCCAGAGCAGCCCAGCGTTGAGCAGCCCCTCGGTCCGCAGGATGAACATCCAAGCGTAGGTGCGCACCAGGAAGTTGGTCCAGAACGGAATCATGACCAGCAGCAGCCAGATCCCCTGCCATTTCGCCGGCGCGCGGGCGATGAAGTAGGCCATCGGAAAGCCGAGGACCAGGCATAGCCCGGTGGTCAGGCCGGCCAACAGGAGCGACCGTAGAAAGACCTGGCCGTACAGCGGATCGAACAGGCGAAGGTAATTCCCAAGGCCGAAGGTCCACTCAACCCCCCCGTAGGTGCCGCGGGAGGCAAAGCTGATGAGCAGGACGAGCGCGAGAGGCAGGAGAAAGAACAGGGTCAGCCAGACGAGCGCAGGTGCCGTCAGCCCGCTCCCAAGTCTGGCTTGCTCGATCGATTCAAGGCTTGGAGGAGGAGAGGTCGGCGCGTTCACTCCGTCAAGACTACTCCCTCATCGGCATTCCAGCGGATGATGACGGCCTCCCCGGCCGCCAAAGGCTTCTGGTCGATGCCGGTGTTCGGCACGCGCGTCATCCAGCGAACGCGGTCGGACAGATTCAGATGGTATTGCGTCTCGTTTCCCGCATAGATCACTTTTTCCACCCGCGCCGGCACGCAGTTGTCAAACCCTCCGGCGCCCGATTCACGCGACAAGTGGAGACGCTCCGGACGGAGCGACAGGGTGACAGTCCGTCCCTCGTGCGCCGATGCAGGGCGCCTCGCCTGCAGGACGGGGGCCTCCGGCAGATCGGGTACGATGACGGCGCAGCGGGTGCCGTTGATCGCCGTGATGCGTCCCGAGACGCAGTTGGAGACCCCGATGAAGTTGGCAACAAACGCCGTGGCCGGCGCCTCATAGATCTCCTGGGGCGTCCCCACCTGCAGCACACGCCCGTGGTCCATGACGGCCAGCCGGTCAGACATCGTCAATGCCTCGTCCTGGTCATGCGTCACATAGACAAAGGTGATGCCGACCCGCTCCTGGATCGCCTTGAGCTCGACCTGCATGTCCTGCCGAAGCGCCTGATCCAGTGCCCCTAACGGCTCATCCAGCAGGAGGACCGTCGGATGGTTCACGAGCGCGCGCGCGAGCGCCACTCGCTGCTGCTCCCCTCCCGAAAGTTGCGCGGGCAACCGGCGCTCCTTGCCAGTGAGCTTCACCATGCCGAGGGCATCCTGCACGCGCCGGGCGACCTCCGGGCCGGAGACACGCTTCATCTCGAGGCCGAACGCGATATTTTGGAAGACGGTCAGATGGGGGAACAGGGCGAAATGCTGGAAGACCAAGTTGACCGGCCGATAATTCGGCGGCACTGAGCGCATCGAGCGCCCTTCGATCAGGATGTCGCCCTGGTCCGGCTGCTCGAAGCCGGCAAGAAGCCGCAGCGTGGTAGTCTTGCCCGACCCGCTGGGACCCAGGACGGAGAAGAATTCTCCCTTGTGGATCTGCAGCGAGACGTGATTCACGGCCGCCGTCGCCCCGTGAAATTTCACCACGTCCCGCAGTTCGACGCTATACTGAGACATTGCTCGTCATCGGTGAATCGTCTCTGCCAAAGCGTCAGCAAGGAGGCTCGATCGTCACGCGTCACCTCTGTTACCCCGCCAGTCCGAATTTCGCCCTCGCGGCTCGCGCCCGTTTCCGTTTGCGTAACCGTGCCTGATGCTCGCGCAGCAACCCTCGGCGCAAAAGGTCTCGGTCCTCGGCCACGATCCGGACGAGACGATCCGAATCTTCGGCATGGTCGCGGACGAGCTCGGACAAGGTCTTCACCTGCCGTTCCAACCGGTTGAGGCGCCACAGGAGGTCCCGCAAGACAATCCGTCCACGCCCGTCGCCGTTCCCGACTGCCTCCGTCGCTGCCTTCTTCTTCGTGCGTTTCGGCATTCAGGCCTCCTTCCGCCACGGAGCCTGCCTGCACGCTCATCCGCGCCCCGGGCCACGGGTAGTATCCTCGTCTCGCATATCGGTGTCAACGGCAGGGCGAGCCTTTCTATTTGCAGGGTGACCTGTTAGAATCGCGATCGTATGAGCATGAAGCGCGTCCTCACGATGGTTCTGGCCGGCGGGAAAGGAGAGCGGCTGTATCCGCTGACGCTCCCGAGGGCCAAGCCCGCGGTGCCCTTCGGCGGAAAGTACCGGATCATCGACTTCACGCTCAGTAACTGCCTGAACTCCGGCTTGCGCAAGATTGCTGTGCTCATCCAGTACAAGTCGCACTCGTTGGACCGCCACATCCGGGTCGGCTGGGATCTCCTGAACACAGAGCTGGGCGAGTTCATCGCCTCCATCCCGCCGCAACAGCGCATCAGCGAGGAGTGGTACCGCGGCACCGCGGATGCAGTGTACCAGAATCTCTTTCTCATGGAGGACTCGGACGCGGAGTACCTGCTCGTCCTAGCCGGAGACCACATCTACAAGATGAACTACGCTGAGATGTACCGGCTCTTGGTGGAGAAGCAGGCGGACGGTGTGGTGGGCGCCATTGAATTCCCGCTGGCCGACGCCAGCCGCTTCGGCGTCATCGGCGTGGACACAGACTACCGCATCATCAGGTTCGACGAAAAACCCAAGGACCCGTTCCCGATCCCCGACGACCCGGGCCAGGCTTTCGTCTCCATGGGAATTTACCTGTTCAAAGTCGACGTCATCCGAGACCTTTTGCTCGAAGACGCACGCCAGGACAGCGATCATGATTTCGGCAAGAACATCATTCCCAAGATGATCCACAGCCACCGGGTGTACGCCTTCAAGTTCCAGGACGAGAACAAGAAGGCCGTGAAATACTGGCGCGACATCGGGACGCTGGATGCCTACTGGGAAGCGAATATGGACCTGGTCTCGGTGGACCCGCTCTTCAATCTGTACGACCGGGACTGGCCGATCCGGACCTATCAGGGCCAGTTCCCGCCCGCCAAATTCGTCTTCGCGAGCGATTACACGGGCGGCCGCATGGGTGTCGCGCTGGACTCGATCGTCTGTGGCGGCTGCATCGTGTCGGGCGGCCGGGTTCAGAACTCCGTGCTTTCGCCGAACGTGGTGGTGCAGGACCATGCCGAGGTGCGGGAATCCATCGTGATGGAGAACGTCTACATCGGCGAGCAAAGCCGCATCCGGCGCGCCATCATTGACAAGAACGTGGTCATCCCGCCCAAGACCGAGATCGGCTACGATTCCGACGCCGACCGCCGCCGGTTCCACGTCACGGAGTCCGGGCTGGTGGCCATACCCAAAGGAATGAAACTGGATGCCCCCCTCCATACATCCGGTTGATCTGATCACCGCGCTCCGTCACAAGAACCTGACGCCCGCCATCGTCTTCCTGACTTCACGACGCGCCTGCGATGAGGCGATGCAGGCCTTCCAGCGGAGCCATGTCTGCCTGCCGGCGGAACGCCAGCGCGCGATCGCCGGCATACTGGCGGACCTGGCCGTGGCTTATCCCAGCATCGGCGACCACCCGCTGCAAGCCGTCGTGCAACGCGTGGGCGTCGCCGCGCACCATGCGGGGCACCTGCCTTCCTGGAAGATCGCGGTCGAGGAACTGATGCGCCAGGGTTGCCTGGACGCGGTGTTCGCGACGACCACGCTCGCCGCCGGCGTGGACTTTCCGGCGCGGACCGTCGTCATCACCCAGTCCGCTGTGCGCAAGACGCGCGATTTCACCGAGCTGTCGGTCGGTGAAATTCAGCAGCTTGCGGGTCGGGCTGGCCGGCGCGGGAAGGACCTCGTCGGGTTCGCCATCGTCACTCCGTCGCCGTACATTGACCTCACCGTGCTCACCAAGGGCCTGACTGGCCAGCCGGAGCCGATCGACAGCCAGTTCGTCATCGTTTACCCGATGGTCCTCAACCTGCTCAAGGCGCACCCGCTGGAGCAGATCCAAGGCATCCTAGCCCGCAGCTTCGCGCAGTTCCAGCTCAATCGCCGCGCGGAGACCCTGGAAGAGAAGCTGGATGCGCTGCATACCCAGATGGCGCCGTACGGACCGCGTGCCTGTACGGACTGGATCACTCAGTGGCAGATCTTCGACCATGCGCGCAATCAGAAGGCCCACCGCATTCTCACCCGCCAGGCGGGAACCCGGCGCCACGAGCCGCCGGAGGTCCGAGCCCGACTCCACTTCCTGACACCCGGTCGGGTCGTGGGGATCGCCAAGATGCACGGCGTGGTTTTGCGCCAGTACCGGAGCCGCGGGCAACGGAACCCGATGGTCACCCTGCTGCGAGCGGATGGGGGCATCACGGAATATCCGGTAGCGAGCATCGCGCAGATCTTCGACCAGACGTTCGAAGTCGTGGAAGCACCCGCGTATCCGTGGTGTACTCCGGACAGTCTCGACGACCTGACGCGTCGCCTGTCGGCACTCCCCGCCCGCCTTCCAGTGCTGCCGCTGCTGATCGAGGCGGAGGGCGAGGAACCGGAGCTGGTCCAGACGCTGACCGACGAATTCCCCTGCCCGAGCTGCCCCTTCCGCCCGGCCTGCCAGAAAGATCATGCGGCAGCCTGGCGCCTCCGGCAGGAGATACACCGGCATACCAAGGCCGTGCAGGCGTTGCGGACCGGCCTCTGGCATCGATTCCAGGAGAAAACCGAGGTCCTACAGCAGTTCGGGTACCTGACGTCGACGTGCCACCTCACGCCGGACGGCGAATGGGCGCGGTTGATCCGCATTGACCATTCACTCTTGATTGCCGAACTGATCCGGGCCGATGCGTTCAGCGGGATTGAGCCGCAGGTCCTGGCCGGCATCCTGGCCAGCATCGCGCACGACGATGATCGTCCCGGGGCTTTCCCGCGGATGAGCGCGGGACTCGCGTCGCTGCTCGGGCAGGTCCGCAAGCTGGCGGAGTCGCTGGCGCCCCATGAGGACCCGCCGCTGCTGCGCGCCGATGTGGCCGCACTCACGGAGCGGTGGGTCGGCGACCCGAATCTGACTTGGATCGGGCTCTGCCGCCTGACGACCATGGCTGAAGGCGACATCTACCGACTCTTGGCCCGTACGCTGGAGTATCTCTCACAGATCCACACATTACGTGTCGGCCATCCGGGCCTGGCCGACACGGCCACCCGCGCCATCACGGCGCTGAGGCGCGGGGTACTCGAGGAGCTACCGTGAGGCGTGGAGCGCATCTCGCTTGCGAGCAACGAGAGGCGGGATGCGCGGCTCGAGATCCGAGCGACGAACAACGAAGCGATGACGACTGACGAACTGGAACAACTGCTCGCGGAGCAGCCCCTCGGGCTCCTGCACCGACTGGCGCGCGGACGCGTCCCGCGACACTTCCGCCTCGGCAAGCAGCGCCTCATCGAGGCATTGCTGCGCCACACCGCGCAGGATCGGGCCGGCATGGAGTCCGACCTCCAAACCCTGGTCCAGGAGCGCACAACCCGTGAGTCCGGGCGAGCGCACCCATCCCGTCCTTCCTCATCCAGGCTGCGGCAACAAGCGCACACTTCGAAAATGGAGCGGCACGCCGCGGCTCACCCTCCTGAGGTTCACGAACCGGCTACCGACCTGTCGGCCCTCCTGGAGGGCATCGGGGTACCGCCATCGCGACCGTTCGTCCCGGATGCCTGGCAGGAAGAAGCCCTGGCGCATCTCGCCTCCACCGACGTCATCGTCAGCGTGCCCACCGGCAGCGGCAAGACCTATGTGGCGATCGAAGCGGCCCGCCGTGAAATCGAAGCGGAACGCACGGTGATTTACACCTCGCCGCTCAAAGCCCTCTCGAACACCAAGCACACGGAGTTCTCGCGATTGTTCGGGCCGGACCTCGTCGGCATCCTGACCGGGGATCGTCGAGACAATCCGCAGGCTCCGCTGCTCATCATGACGACGGAGATCCTGCGCAACCTCCTCTACGACGCCGCCGGGGGCGAAATTGACGTTCGCCTGGATACGCTCGGGCTGGTCATCATGGATGAATCTCAGTACCTCGCCGATCCGGAGCGCGGCGTGGTCTGGGAGGAGACGATCATCTTCTGCCCGACGCAGGCCCGCTTGCTGCTCCTCTCCGCCTCGATCGGGAACCCGGAGGAAATTGCAGCGTGGCTGAGCAGCATTCGCCCAACTCCCTGCCACTTAGTCAAGCATCACCGCCGCTCCGTCCCGCTTCGCGCTGGCTATCTGCACCCCAATGGCAAGCTGGTGCCATTGTTCCGGAGCGTGACAATTCCTCGTCAGCACGGTATCCCCCTGCATCCCGAAGCCAAGCGACTCTTCGCTCAATACGAGGATGAGACGCTACGACCTCGATCACGTTGATCACGTCGCATCCCACGGCCTGTTGCAAAAACGCCACGATGGTAGGAATGATGACACACGATGGACTGTTTATAGAAAGCATTGCGATATAAAGTGCAAATGAAATCAACAAGTTGGAATCAACTCTATTGGGCATTCATTTTGCTCCGGGAGACTTGTGCGGAAGAGGTCAATGACCGGCAAAAGGATGAGCATCCAAATGAAACTGTCTGTGATTTCGATCGCGATCGCCGTGGCGCTGGCAGGGTGCCAGGCTGGCCATCAGTCCGTGAAATCGGTCGGATTGGACAACACCGGCTTCATGCGTTTGTGGAACACCTACGAGGGCTGCCAGACGAGTCTCGACCTGGGGGAGATGCGCAGCTACGAGCGCATCCTCAGCCAGGAGATGCTGTCGGCCACGAGGATCGCAGAACCCCTGATTCCCCTGCCGACGTCGATCCAGCGGCTGGTGACCGAGCCGAAACCGCGGCTGTCAGTGGATCCGAAGGCAATGGCGGCGGCGTGTACCCTCTATACCGGCCAGGCGGCTGTGGCGATCGGTCGGAACGATATCGCGGTTGAGATGTTTCTCTCCGTCATCTCTCGGCATCCCCAGGCGGATTACGCGTATTACGTCGCCCAGGCCAAAGAAGGACTGGCGCAGGTCACTGTCGCCGGAAGGTCCGGCGCGCCCCAGTTGGTGCCGGTTTCTCTCTCCGGCTCTTCCGCCCGACCTCCAACAGCCCTCCGCTAGCCCAGGTTATTCTTGAACGAGTTCTGAGTACCCTGCCCTCAGGGGAATGGACCCTTCGATCGAACGCAGGGTGGCGAGCGGGTCGCACCAGTCCGGCCCTCTGGGCGTTCCCGTCGAGAGCCTCGCCTCGGCTGAGCTCGTCGCAGGCTGGGTCGAGCGACGCTCAGGGTTAACCGGTCGCTTCCCGCGTAGCTCTTCTCACCTTTACGACGTTCCGGTACGCGTCGACATAGGCCCGCGCGGATCGACTCCACGACACATCCGTCCTCATGCCCGCGCGCATGATCCGTTCCCATTCACTCCGGTCCGCGAACACACGCAACGCCTGCAGGACGGTCGTCAGAAGAGCCTGCGGGGTAGCCTCGACGAACAGAAAGCCGGTGGCCCGGCCTTCCCGCACGGCTTGTTGGGAATAGGGCACGACGGTGTCAGCTAGGCCGCCCGTTCGCCGGACGATGGGGACCGTACCGTACCGCAAGCTGTACAGTTGGCTCAACCCGCAGGGCTCGTACCGAGACGGCATCAGTAGCATATCGCCACCCGCCTGAATTCGATGGGCGAGCTGCTCATCAAAGCCGAGACGCACGGCGACTTTGTCCGGAAACCGAGCCTGCAAGGCACGGAACCGCGCTTCAAATGACGGCTCGCCGGTACCCAGGATAAGGACCTGGACGTCCCGGGCTATCAGCTCGGGCAGCGTCTCTGCAATCAGGTCGAGTCCTTTCTGGAGCGTCAGCCGTGATATGACCACCAGGAGCGGCACCTCGCGGACGGGCAGGTTCACCTCCCGCTGCAGCTCGATCTTGTCGCCGCGTTTGCCGGTCAAGTCTTCCTCGGTGTACCGATGGGGCAAGTAGGCGTCGGTGGCGGGATTCCAGGACTCCGTATCGATCCCGTTGACGATGCCGACGAGCCGGTCAGCCCGCTCCTTCGCCACGCCCTCCAGGCCGAAGCCGAACTCGGGTGTCTGAATCTCACGTGCATAGGTCGGGCTCACCGTGCTCAGGTAATCTGCGAAAACGAGCCCGCCCTTCATCAGGTTCATTTGGCCATGGAACTCCAGGTACTTCGGCGTGTACCACTCCGGCCCAAGCCCCGTCTTGGGATAGTCCACCCTCGGGAAGAGTCCCTGAAAACCCATATTATGGATCGTGAACAGCGTGCCGACGGTGGCCAGCTCCGCTCGAGCGGCATACAAGGTCCGAAGATAGACCGGGCAGAGCGCCGTCTGCCAGTCGTGGACATGGAGAACATCCGGGGTCCAGCCTTCGTGCTGCACGAACGCCAGGAGCAGTTCGAGCACGGCGCGGCTGAAGAACCCGAACCGTTCCAGGTTATCGGAATAGTCTTTGCCCTTTTCCTGGTAGAGGCCCGACCGATTGAAGAACGGATCATGCCGGATCGCGAAGAGCTCTGGACGGAATGCCGACGGCTGGTCCCGGTGCCCGTGAGCCGAGGGCAACGGCCTGCGCCCGACCGCGGTTTCGACCTTGCCGGCGGGCGTGGGCACGGTCAGGCGGACCCATTCCTGGAACTCCTGCCCAGGGCGAACCAGCGCCCGGTAGCGAGGAATCACCAGCCGCACGTCATGTCCTAACCGGGACAGTTCCAGGGGGAGTGCGCCGGCGACGTCGGCGAGGCCTCCGGTCTTGGCGAAGGGCACCGCCTCTGAGGCGGCCAGCAGGATGCGCAGGGAATGCTGGGTCATTCGCGAGACGGAGAGCGGCGATTGGATGTCGTCGGGCTCAATAGCTACGGGTACGGCGGGCCTTTGTCGAGATTCAGCTTGAAACGTTCTTCCTGCTCCCAGCGCTTGCGGATCTGCTCCAACTGCTCGGCGGACATCCGCTCCCGGTAGACGAAGCGGTCGTTGATGAAGCCGAGGAGTTCGCCTCGATCCGCGTAAGCCAAAAAGCGGCCTTCATGATGAATCATTTCCGAATTCCAGCCTGCAGGGGTCTCCCCCAGCGCCACACGGAAACTCGGCATGTAGTTGACTTCCTTCCCCGTCCGTACCACGAAGAAGGTCGTGTTCTCCCGGTGCTCAAATGTGGGTGGACCCCAGACCTCCAAAAAGATCTCCGTGGAGAGCATCCAGGTCTTGAACTCACCGTGTTCCAGGTTCGTGCGCTGGACAGACGACGGGGGCAGCATGCGTACCTGTTTGATGACCTCTGATTCGCAGGCGGTGTACACCATCACACAGAGCATGGACGCCAGAACATGCGAACCCCGGGAGCGAATGTGAAATCGCGCCACTCCTGAACTCCTTCCTCCGCGCCAAAACCGCTCAGAGCCGCGGTCTTCGGTCCCTTCCTCACAACAGCCGCCGGCTCTTCGGTGGCTCGGGCTTCACCGGTTGGCAGACATCGCACTGGCAATGCTGCCGCAGCCAGGCGAACGAATAGATGCCGGAATCGTGGCCGTCGCTCCACTTGAACCGGAACGCGTACCGGCCCACCGGTTCGGCATCCTCCAACATGATCAACATCGGGACGTCGCCCGGTTGAAGCCGTAGCGCTCCGGTCCATTCATCCGTACAGGCTGCGCAGGGACAATGCTGGCGCAGGTACCGGACCGGATACACGCCCTTGTGACCGTCGGACCACTCGATACCGAGCACGCCCTTGTCGAGCCAGCTCACGTCCCTGGGTTCCAGCGCCTGAGTCACCATCGCGATGGTCTCCGTTTCGGCGTTGAGACGCACGGCACTATAGCGCAGGGCTAAACAGTCTCACAAGGGCGAGGCTGACGATGTCGTCGCACCGTAGGAGGGCGGCGGTCCTTCGGCCGCGCTCAGCTGGTCCGACTCGACAGAGCTCGTCGCAGGCCGAGCAACGCCGAGGGGGACGGGCCCTTCATCACCCGTTGGGCACCCATTGCTCTGGGGAATGCAAGGGGTCCCCGAACAGGCAACAGGTCCCGGGCCTGTGCTGAGCCTGGTCGAAGCAAGAAAATCCGCAGGCGGGAGCTGTCTGCCGGCGACGATCGTGACATAGGCTTCGACGGCCGCCTCCAGCTCGGCGCGCACCTGCCCGGTTGCGCGGAGGCGACTCACCACCGCCGGTGCCCAGCGCAACGCTTGTTGCAGAAGCGCGAGGCTGCCGGCTGACAGCGGCAGACACCGATCTGGACGGCGCCCCGCACAGGACGGACAGACCAAGCCCCCGGCCGCGGGCGAGAACTCCCTGGGTTCTCCGCAGCCCGGCTCCCCGAACTCCGTCCCGCACGAGGCGCAATGATCCGTCTGCGGCTTGAAACCCGTCAGCCCCAGGAGCTTGATCTCGAACGCCAACGTCGTCAGAAGGGGATCGTCTGCCGACTCCAACGCCCCCACCCCGGCGAGCAGGGTCTCATAGAGACGCCCGCACGCATCCCCCTCGGCCGTCACCGCCGCGACCAGATTTGCCAGACGGGCCGCGCCGGACATGAGCGTCAAGTTTTCACGCAACTTCGGGAATGTCTCCCGAAGGTCGGCTTGCGTCACACGGTAGAGATGGTCGTGCGGCTTCTCAAAGAGGTTGAGGTCGCAGTGGACGAAGGGTTCCAGAGCGCTCCCGAATCGGCTTTGCATGCGGCGAGCCCCTCGGGCCACCCCGCGCACTTTGCCGAACTTGAGCGTGTAGAAGGTGACGATGCGGTCGGCCTCCCCCCACTTGCGGCTCTTCAGGACGATGGCGGGTGTTTTGAGCAGCCCCATGACTACTTCGTGGCGCCAGACCCTATGGACACCTTGGCGCTGGGGAGTGCTGGAACATACGCTTCAGCGTCTGCCAGCGTTGAGTGTGCTCCGTGGACTCCATCAACGCCCCGCCCTGCGTCTTGACCTCCCGCTCGATGTACTCTTTGTAGAGCACACACGTCTCCGAGTTGGTCGAGTTCTCTTGTGACCGGGACGGAGCACTCGGTTGGGAGACAGGTGGACCGGCCTCGCCGCCTCGTCCGGGATCCGGTGAGCGGTCCTTGACCGTGCTGAACCCTTCGCTGCCGGACGGGTTGGAAGGGCTTGCACCCCCTCGCGCGGTTGATCGGAGAAGACATCGCCCGGACGGACATACAGCGTGGCGGCCAGAAGGAGCAATGCAGCATCGGGGGTCTCCTCTCTTTTACTTGTTGAAGGTGCGCGGACCATAGTCGGAAGACCACCCCTTTTCACTTGAGGTACTCCAGCAACGCGGTCGCCAATGCGAGATAGATGGACATGCCGGTAATGTCGTTGGCCGTGGTCACGAAGGGGCCAGCCGCAACCGCGGGATCCACCTCCATCTTTCTCAGCACGACCGGCATGATCGTCGCCATGCTCGTCGAGACCAGAAACGCGATAATAAGCGACGCTCCCACCACCAAGCCTAAGACGACCTGCTCGTGCCACAGCCATTCCACGCCCGTCAGGATCAGCCCGCAGGCCACGCTTAGCAGAAACCCGATGCGGACTTCGCGGAAGAACACTTTCCAGACGTCCGACAGCTCGATGGCCCCGGTCGCGAGCCCGCGGATGATCAGCGTTGAAGATTGCAGACCCACGTTGCCGCCCATGGCGGCAATCACCGGGATGAAGCTCACGACGGCGACTACTTCCTGGATGGTGTGGCGGAAATGCCAGAGGATGGCGCCCGAGACCAGGCTACCGGCCAGGTTGGTGAAGAGCCAGGGCAACCGATGGCGCGCCGCCTCGATACTGGAGGACTTGAGGATCACGTCCTCTTGCGTGGCACCGGCCATCTTCAACATGTCTTCGGTGGCTTCCTCGCGGATCACGTCGACCACGTCGTCCACCGTCACGATGCCCACGAGCGTGTTGTCCTTCTCCACCACTGGAATCGCCAGCAGGTTGTAGCGCGCGACCTGCCGGGCGACTTCTTCCTGGTCCATGTCCACGGTGACGTTGAGCACGTCGCGCGTCATGATGTTCTTCAGCGGCGTGTCGGGCGGCACCGTCAGGAGCTGTCGCAACGACAGCACGCCGACCAGGTGGTCGTCCTTGTCGGTCACGTAGATGTAGAACACCATCTCCGCGTCCGTGGCCCGCTGTAACCGGCGGATGGCCTCCTGCGCCGTCGTGTCCTCCGGCAGTGAGAAAAACTCCGTCGTCATGATGCTGCCGGCCGACCCCTTCGGGTATTTCAACAGGTCGGCGACTTCCGTGGAGTCCTCGGTCTTCATCAGCGTGAGGACTTCCTTGGACAGCTCTTCGGGCAGGACGCCCAGGATATAGGCGACATCGTCGGGGCCCAGGTCCTTCAACAGCCACGCCAGATCCGGCGCCGGCAGATCCCCGATGACCTGCTGGATGCTGGTCTCATCCAGCTCGCTCAGCACCTGGCCGCGCTGGGCCTCGCCGCGGACCAGTTCGAAGACGGTCCGTTTCTCCTTCGGCGACGAGAGGTGGGCGATGACCTTCGCCATGTCGGCGGGGTGCAAGCGCCCGAGCATCTTGGCCAGATTAGTGATCGCGCCCCGGCGCAGCAGCCGCTGGAACGTCGACAACACGACGTCAAACTTGCTCTGCCCTTTCTCGCCCATGTCGCGGGCAAGATCCTTCAGCAGGTCTCGCTCGGAGGCTCTCGGGCGGTCGGTCGGATTCATCGCATTGCCCTCAGGTAGCCGTCATCAACTATCGGCAATCTGCTCTCCGATCAGTATCCTAATTCATCCAGCTTCCGCTCGTCTTCCCGCCAGCCCGGGCGCACCTTCACCCAGAGCTGCAGAAAGACTTTCATGCCGAACAGACGTTCCATGTCGAGGCGGGCACGCGTGCCGACCGCCTTGAGCCGATCGCCGCGCTTCCCGATGATGATGCCCTTGTGGGACTCCTTCTCGACCAGCACCGTGGCGGCAATCCTGGCCAAGGTGTCTTCCTCCTTGAACTCATCGATCTCCACCGCGATCGAATAGGGGACCTCATCGCGGGTCTGCTCGAGGACCTTCTCACGAATGAGCTCGGCTGCCAGGGTCCGCATCGTCTGATCGGTCAGCGTCTCCTGGTCGTACAGCGGTTCGCCTTCCGGCAGCACCTTCACCGTCAGCTCGACAAGCCGGTCGAGATTGACGCCGGTCCGCGCCGACAGCGGAATAATTTCCGTCCAGTCGTTCAGGGTGCGGTACGTCTCGATCAGCGGGAGCACGCTGGCCTTGTGCACCAGGTCTACCTTGTTGATGAGCAAGAACGCCGGCTTGCCACTGGCCTGCACCGCGTCCCTGGCCTGCTCGATCACGAAGCGATCCCATCGCTCCGGCGGGCCGGTCGCCTCAACCATCACGTAGAGCAGATCCGCCTCCCGCATCGTGTCCAGCGCCGTCCGGATCATCCGCTTGTTGAGCAGATGCTGAGGCTGGTGGAGCCCGGGCGTGTCCAGCAGCACGACCTGCGCCCCGGGAAGATGCGCGACGCCGAGGATCCTCCTCCGCGTCGTCTGCGGCTTGTCCGAGACAATCGCGACCTTCTCTTTCAGCAGGGCGTTGAGGAGCGTGGACTTGCCGACGTTGGCCCGGCCGACGATCGCCACGGTTCCTGATTTCATGACGATGACCCAGTGAGCCAGCAGCGGGCAGCGAACAGCGAATAGCTTATCAGGAGGGTTCTCGGTCAAGGCCATTCGCTATTAGCCACTTGCTATGGACTCTGCTCCGGCACGAGCTGGTACACCGTCTCGTTCCGACGGACGTAGCCCAACCGCTCTCGCGCCAATTCTTCGATGCGCGCCGGATCCTGCTGCAGACGGCTGATCTCGGCTCGCAAGGCCGCGTTGGTCTGCTCCAGCTCGGCCAGCTCCCGATCGAGTTGCTGGGCATGGGAGCGCACCCCCCAATACTTGATCAGCCCCATTTCGTCGAAGACGAACGAAGTGAGCAACAAGGCGCCGACAATCACACCCAGCACGATCGCGATGCGCCGGATGGTGCCTCGCTGCCGGTGAATCACGCTCTGGCTACGGTTGCGTCGAGTCATGACGCTTCGCGATGGCCCGGGGCTAGAGGCAAGGGGCGCGGGGCGAGGGGCTCCCCTTGTCCTCAGTCCTCACGTGACCGCCCGGACCGCGCTGCGGCCAGGGTAGATGGCTGCGGCGCCTAACTCCTCCTCGATCCGGAGGAGTTGGTTGTACTTCGCCACCCGGTCGGTGCGGGACAGCGAGCCGGTCTTGATCAGGCCCGTGTTCAGCGCCACCGCGAGATCGGCGATCGTCGTATCCTCGGTCTCCCCGGACCGGTGAGACACCACGGCCGTATACCCGGACTGCCGCGCCAGCTCAATGGCCTCCAGCGTCTCGGTCAGGGTCCCGATCTGGTTCACCTTGATCAGGATCGAGTTGGCGATCCCCTCCCGAATCCCCTTGGCGAAGATCTCCACGTTGGTCACGAAGATGTCATCGCCGACCAACTGCACCCGACTGCCGAGACGCTCCGTGAGCATCTTCCAGCCCTTCCAGTCGAGCTCGCTGAGCCCGTCTTCGATGGACAGCACGGGGTAACGATCCACGAGCCCTGCATAATACGCGATCATGTCCTCTGACGACCGGCCCCGCCGCTCCTCGGCCTCCAATCGATACCGTCCTTTTTCATAGAATTCGCTCGCCGCGGCGTCCAGAGCCAACGCCACCTCCCTGCCCGGCGTGTAGCCTGCCGCTTCGATGGCCTCCATGATCAGCGTGATCGCTTCTTCGTTGGAGCGCAGATCGGGTGCAAACCCGCCCTCGTCGCCCACCGCGGTATTCAAGCCGCGCTTCTTCAGCAGACCCTTGAGCGTGTGGAAGACCTCAGTCGCCATCCGCAAGGCCTCGCTGAACCGTGACGCGCCGACCGGCATGATCATGAACTCCTGCAGATCCAACCGATTGTCCGCGTGCGCGCCGCCGTTGATGATGTTCATCTGGGGCACGGGCAGGGTCCGGGCGTTCGCGCCGCCAAGGTAACGATACAGCGGCTGGCCGGTTTCCGCCGCCGCCGCGCGCGCGACGGCCAGCGACACGCCGAGAATCGCGTTGGCGCCAAGCCGTCCCTTGCTCTTGGTCCCGTCCAGCGCGAGCATCGTACGGTCCACGGGCGCTTGCTCGAGCGCCTCCATGCCCAGCAATTTGGGGGCGATGGCCTGCGTCACATTGGCCACGGCCTTGGACACACCCTTCCCCATCCAGCGCTTCTTGTCGCCGTCCCGCAGCTCGATCGCTTCCTTCTCCCCGGTGGACGCGCCGGACGGCACCGCCGCGCGACCCCACGCGCCGCTCTCCAGCCCCACCTCCACCTCGACCGTCGGATTCCCCCGCGAGTCCAGAATCTGCCTGGCCTTAATCTCCCGTATCGCACTCATCGATCACTGCACTCCAAGAAGATGTTGCCTAACTCGTCCTCCGTCACCGGCTTCTCGAGTCTCCTTTTGCCGCGGGTGGAATGGATGCACACGGAGGTTGCCGCCATGGGGTGCGAAACAACTTCCGTCCTTGCTCTCTACTTTTCCGGCCGGCGGGGCAGAGAAGGAGTGGCTGGGTCGGCTCCCCCCTGCGCGCGTCCGGCGAGCACCCCATCCGCCACTGCCCGGACCGATCAATCTTGGGTGCGCGACGCGCGAGCACGGGAGGCTGTCCAGCCGCTCCAATTCTTTACCCCGCCAGTTTCTTCTTCAATAATTCGTTCACCTTGCCCGGATTCGCCTTCCCCCCCGACGCTCGCATCACCTGCCCGACGAAGAATCCCAGCACCTGCTCCTTCCCGCTCCGATACTGCGCCACCTGATCCTGGTTCTTCGCCATCACCTCGTCAATGATCTTCTCCAGGGCCGCCTCGTCGGAGACCTGCGTGAGCCCCTTCTCCTGTACGAGTTGCGCGGGGTCCTTTCCGCTTGCGTACAGCTCGGGGAAAATCTCCCGTGCCACCTTCAGGCTGATCGCGCCGTTCTCCACCAGCCTGAGCAGACTGACCAGGCGCTCCGGACTCACGGGTGATCGAACGGCGTCCGTCCCGCTGTTGTTCAGCTCCCGCAACAGCTCCCCCATCACCCAGTTGCTCACCGTCTTGGGCTGGTTGAACAGCTTCACGCAGGCCTCGAAGTAATCCGCGAGCGACTTGGACGAGGTCAGCACGCCGGCATCGTACTCCGGCAGACCGTACCCGCGCACGAACCGCTGCCGGCGCGCGGCCGGCAGTTCGGGCAGCGCCTTGCGGAGTTCCTCGATCCACTCCTCTGAGATCGCGAGCGGGACGAGATCGGGCTCGGGGAAGTACCGGTAGTCGTGCGCTTCCTCTTTGCTGCGCATCGTGGCCGTCACGCCCTTGTCCACGTCCCAGAGCCGGGTCTCCTGGTGAACCGTCCCCCCTTCGCTCAGCACCTTGGTCTGCCGCTTGATCTCGTACTCGATCGCGTCCTTCACGAACTTGAACGAGTTGATGTTCTTCAGCTCCACCTTGGTCCCGAACGCCTGCTGTCCCGCCGGGCGCAACGACACATTCGGCTCGCATCGCAGGCTCCCTTGCTCCATGTTCCCGTCGCAGACCTCCAGATAGATCAGGATGTCCCGCAAGGTTTTGAGGTACGCCACGACTTCATCCGCCGAGCGCATGTCCGGCTCGGTGACGATCTCCAGCAACGGCGTCCCCGCCCGGTTCAGATCCACCCGGCTGCCCGCTGCCCCGCCGTCATGGAGGTTCTTGCCCGCGTCCTCTTCCAGATGCGCGCGACGGATCCGGATCCGCTTGGTCCCTGTTCCGACCGGCACCTCGATCCACCCCTGGTCACAGATCGGCGCCTCGTACTGCGAGATCTGATAGCCCTTCGGCAGATCGGGATAGAAATAGTTCTTGCGCGCAAAGCGGTTCCGCGACGGGATGGTGCAGTGGAGCGCCAGTCCGGTCTTGATCGCCATCTCCACCGCTTGGCGATTGATGACCGGCAGCGTGCCCGGCAGGCCCAGACACACGGGGCAGGTCTGCGTGTTCGGCGGCTGCCCGAACTCCGTCGCGCAGCCGCAGAACATCTTGGACCGCGTCAGCAACTGGGCGTGCACTTCCAGGCCGATGACGGGTTCGTAGCTCGCGCTCACGCTTTCTTTTCCCCCGCCAGTCGCTCGCGCTCGCGTCGCATGGCTTCGCGCCCCGCCTCGAACGCCTCGGTGAGCATGGACTTCTTCTCCTGCAGGAACTCGCGGCCCTTTTCGACCGCTTCGTCCACCGCCTCACCGGCCTCGCCCGCAAACTCCCGCATCGCGTCCTCCGCCTTGCGGGCGTACCCACGCAACTGCTCGCGCGTTTCCCGCCCGGTCTGAGGCGCCAGCATGAAAGCCGCAGCCGCACCGACAAGCGCGCCACCCAAAAACGCCAGTATGACGGTTCCCGGTGAAAAGCCTCTGTCATCCGCCATTGGAATCCCCTCCCTCCTTGCGAACCCGATCCTTGAACACCGCCGAGGCCGCTTTGAACCCGGCCACCATGCTGGCCACGTTCAACAGCAGATTGCTGCCCGTACCCCGGATCGTGTCGTGAACCTGCTGCACCGTTGCCCCGACATCGCCGACGGCGTGCAGCAAGACCGCCGCGTGTTCGACACCCCCCCGCGTCTGCTCCACCAACTCATTGACGTTGCGCACCGCCGCCCGCGTTTCGCCGAGCAGCGCGGGCAACTCGGTATTCAACCGAGCGAGCAGTTGCTCCGATGTGGCGACAGTCTTGCGCACCTGAACCAGCACCGGTACCAGGGAGGCCACCAGCACCACAAATGCCACCGCCACCACTCCGACTGCAATCACGATCACCATGATACGTTGCTCCTTGGCTCGAGGTGCGAGGCCAGGGACGAGAGGCTCACCCCCCTCGCCTCTCGCCGCTCGCCCTTCATCGAATCACCGGCTTCTTGAGATGCCACTGCGTCGCCTGCTCGTACGCGTGCGCGGCGCGCAGGATCGTCTCCTCTTCGAACGGTCGCCCCAGGATCTGTAGCCCGATCGGCAACCCCGCCTTGCTGAAGCCGCACGGCACGGAGATTGCCGGGATGCCGGCCAGGTTCACCGAGATCGTATAGATATCAGACAGGTACATCTGCAGCGGGTCATTGATCTTCTCGCCCAGTTTGAACGCCGGCGTCGGCGTGACCGGCGTGGCGATGAGGTCCACAGCCTGAAATGCCGCCTCGAAATCGCGACGGATCAGCGTCCGGACAGCCTGGGCCTTGCCATAGTAGGCGTCGTAGTAGCCCGCGCTCAGCGCATAGGTTCCGAGCATGATCCGGCGCTTCACCTCCGAGCCGAACCCCTCCTGCCGGGTCTTCATGTACATCTCCAGGAGGTCCTTGGCCTGCTTGGACCGAAGCCCGTACTTGACGCCGTCATAGCGCGCCAGGTTCGAACTGGCTTCGGCCGTTGCGATCAGATAGTACGTCGCGATGGCCGCGTCCGTCCGCGGCAGCGTCACATCCTTGATCTCGCCGCCGAGCCGCCCGAGTTCCGCGATCGCTTCCCGGACCGCTGCCTCCACGTCCGCATCGAGACCTTCCGCGAAGTACTCCTGCGGCACGCCGACGCGCAGCTTCTTGAGGTCCTTCTTCTTGAGCGCCCGCGTGTAGTCCGGCACCGGGACGTTTGCGGACGTCGAATCCAGAGGATCGTGTCCCGCGAGCACGTTCAGGAGCGCCGCTGCATCGGCCACGTCCTTCGTGATCGGCCCGACCTGATCCAGCGAGGACGCGAACGCCACCAGCCCGTACCGCGACACACGGCCGTATGTGGGCTTCAGCCCGACGACGCCGCAGAAAGCCGCAGGCTGCCGGATCGACCCGCCGGTGTCCGAGCCGAGCGCCGCGGCGCAAAGGTCCGCCGCGACGGCCGCCGCCGACCCGCCGCTGGATCCTCCCGGCGCACAGGCCTGGTGCCAGGGATTCCGGGTCGGCCCGAACGCGGAGTTCTCCGTGGAGGACCCCATCGCGAACTCATCGAGATTGGTCTTGCCGACAAGCAGGTAGCCGCGCTCGCGCAGCCGCGCCACGACGGTCGCGTCATAGGGCGGGACGAAGTGCTCCAGGATCCGCGACGCGCAGGTGGTCTTCACCCCTTCGGTGCAGATGTTGTCCTTGACGGCAATCGGCATGCCCATCATGGGCACGGTCTTGCGCCACCCCTTGAGCTTGTGATCCAGCGCCTCGGCCTGCCTCGCCGCCGCCTCCAGGGTCAGCGTCAGGTAGGCTTTCACCTTCGGCTCGACCTGTCGGATCCGTTTCGCGTAATCCTCCACAATGTCGCGCGCGTGCGCTTCGCCGTTAGTGAACTTTTCCTGAAGCTGTCGGAGACTGAGCTTGTGCAGGGACATCGCGTCACGATGAGGGCACCCGTTGCTCCGAAGAATGCAACGGGTCCCCGGCCCGAGGCGAGCGGCGAGAGGGCCTCGGACCTCTAGCCTCTATTGACGATTCGATTCTTCTCGTCCACCTGGATGATCTTGGGCTGATGACGCTTGGCCTCATCTTCGGCGTAGAACTCGTAACAGAAGATAATGATCTTGTCGCCGACCACGCCCTTGCGGGCCGTCGGCCCGTTGAGCACGACCTCGCCGGTACCCCGGTTGCCGGCCATCGCGTAGGTGGTGAACCGCTCCCCGTTGTTCAGGTTCGAAATCATCACCAGCTCATAGGGCAGGATGCCCGCTGCATCCAGCAGGTCTTCGTCCACGGTGATACTGCCTTCATACTCCAAACAGGCGTCGGTCACGGTCGCCCGGTGGATTTTCGCTCGAAGCATTTGTCGTAGCATCTGTATTCCCTCGTGACGCGTTGAGAATCACTCCTATTTACCCGACCCCCGACGCCTCAGGTTTCACGTCTCACGTCTCACGTCTCACGCTCTTCCAAGATCCGCGGCACCCCAAAGTAACCGTCGTCCGGACGCGGCGCGTTGGCCAGCGCCTGTTCCACCGGCAGGGAGGGCCGCGCCTCGTCGGCCCGGAACACGTTCGTCTGCTCCAGGACCGTGGCCGTCGGCTCTACGCCGGTCGTCTCAATGCCCTTCAACTGCTCGAAAAACGACAAGATGTCGCTCAACTGCCGGCTGAAGGTCGCCTGCTCCGCTTCGGAGATCTCCAGCCGCGCCAGCGTTGCCACGTGTTCGACTTGTTCTTTGCCGATATTCATACCCACTCACCCTTGTATGGGGGATTAGGGCTGGTCCCCACTGCGCGCGTCTTCCCCCACGATCTCGCCTACTATGGAGGGGCAGCGGACTGACCCCACTGCGGCCGTCGAGCGAGCACATTCTGATCGTGCGCGCTCCGGGAGCACAGGGTTAGCCCGCTGCTCCTCCATGCCACTCATTCTACCGTCACGCTTTTCGCCAAGTTCCGCGGCTGATCCACGTCGGTGCCCCGCAGCACCGCGATGTGATACGCGAGCAACTGCAAGGCCACGGTGAACAGGATGGGTGACAGCAGCGCGGGCACGTCGGGGATCGTGAACACTGCATCCGCCACCCTGCCGAGATCGCGCTCCCCCTCGCTGACGAAGGCGATGATCGGGGCGTTGCGCGCCTTCACTTCCATCAGGTTGTTCACCGTCTTCTCGTACAGCTTATCCCGCGGCGCCAGCACCACCACGGGCATCTCCTGATCGACCAGCGCGATCGGCCCGTGCTTCATCTCCCCCGCCGCATAGCCCTCGGCGTGAATGTAGGAGATCTCCTTGAGCTTGAGTGCACCTTCGAGTGCGATGGGATAGTTGATGCCCCGGCCCAGGTACAGGAAGTTCCGTTTCCTGTGATACCGATTGGCGATCGCGACCAGCTCCGCTTCCCGACGAAGAATATGCTCGACCCGCGTCGGCAACGCCACCAGACGCTCGAGCCAGACCCGGCCGTCGTTGCCGTTCAGCGCGCCCCGCACCCGACCCAGATGCAGCGCGAGCAGGTACAGGGCCATGAGCTGCGCCGTGAACGCCTTGGTGGAGGCGACGCCGATCTCCGGCCCGCAGTGGGTATAGAGCACACCGTCCGACTCGCGCGCCAGCGTGCTGCCGACGACGTTCACGATGGACAGGACGCGCGCGCCTTTCTCCTTTGCTTCGCGCGCCGCCGCCAGCGTGTCCGCCGTTTCTCCCGACTGCGAGATCGTGATGAACAAGTCGGCCTTCTGCACGAGCGGATCGCGGTACCGGAACTCGGATCCGATGTCCACCTGCACGGGCGTTCGGACCATCTCTTCGAGCAGATACTTGCCGACCAGGCCCGCGTGCCAGGAGGTGCCGCAGGCGACGATCCAGATGCGGCCGACTTGCGCCAGTTGCTCGTTCGTGAGCCCGAGATCGGGGAGGTCGGCTTCGCCGGACTCGAACGTATAGCGGCCCCGCATCGTATCCAGGATCGTCTGGGGCTGCTCGTGAATCTCCTTGAGCATGAAGTGCGGGTACCCGGCCTTTTCCGCCGCGGCTGCGTCCCAGGTGATCCGGGTCGTCTGTCGGTCCGCGGGTCGCCCGTCGCCGTCCGTGATCTGCACACCGGACCGGGTCACGACCGCGACATCGCCGTCCTCCAGGTAGGTCACGTCGCGCGTATGGACCAGCATCGCCATGACGTCGGAGGCGACCAGCGCCGCCTGCGGCGTCCGACCGATCACGAGCGGACAGCCCGAGCGGGCCGCGACCAGGCGATCCGGTTCGCGGTCACTGACGGCCGCGATCGCGTAGCTGCCTCGGATCTCCTTGGTCGCCGCGCGAACGGCGTCCGTCAGCGACAGGCCCCGTTTCACCTGCCGCCCGATCAGGTGGGCGACCACCTCGGTGTCCGTCTCGGACTCGAACCGGAAGCCCTCCTTGAGCAACTGCTGCTTGAGCGGCAGGTAGTTCTCAATGATGCCGTTGTGCACGAGGACACAGTGCTCCGAGCGGTGCGGATGCGCGTTCTGCTCGGACGGCTTTCCGTGAGTCGCCCAGCGCGTGTGGCCCACGCCGACCGTACCGCTGATGCGCTTGCCGGCCAGCACCTTCTCGAGATTGGCCAGCTTGCCCACGCTGCGCCGCACCTCGATCTTACCGCCGTGCACGACCGCTACGCCTGCGGAGTCATAGCCGCGGTATTCGAGCCGCCGCAGACCCTCCAGGAGGATCGGGACCGCTTCCTGCTCTCCGACATATCCGACAATGCCGCACATGGCTTTACTTTCGACCCTTCTTCTCTCTCGCGCCCTCTTGGGTGAGGGGCTTAACCCCTTGCCCCTTGCCCCTTGCCCCTTGCCCGCCGCTTCCAGCGGCCAGCGCGCGCCGCTTGGCCGCCCAGCCGGCCCGGTTGACTTGCTGCGGGCGGGCAATGGCCAGTGCATCCGCGGGTACATCCTGCGTCACGGTCGTGCCGGCGGCGATTACCGCGCCTCTGCCGACCCGCACAGGCGCGATGAGCTGGACGTCGCTGCCGACGAACACGTCATCTTCCAGGACCGTGGGATACTTGCGAAACCCGTCATAATTGCACGTGATGGTGCCGGCGCCGATGTTCACGCCCCGGCCCACCGTGGCGTCGCCCAGGTAGGACAGATGATTCGCCTTGGAGCCTTCACCCAGGTCCGTCTTCTTCATCTCGACGAAGTTCCCGACCTTGGCGGCGCGTCGGACGACCGAGCCCGGCCGCAAATGCGCGAAGGGGCCGACCACCGCATCATCGTCCAGCCGCGACTCCCGGATCACGCACGAATCCTGCACCACGACCCGATGGCCCAGCGCGCTGTCGGTGATGCGGGTATGCGAGCGGATCACGCAGTCTTCGCCGATCGTCGTCCGGCCTTCCAAGGTCACATACGGGTACAGCACGGTGTCGCGTCCCAGGCGGACCTCGAAGTCGATACTCGCCGTCGCAGGATCGCGCAGCGTGACGCCCGCCTCCATCCAGCGGGCCCCGATCCGTTCGCGCCAGACCCGCTCGGCCTCCGCTAACTGCACGCGCGAGTTGATCCCCAGCCCTTCGTGCGGATCCTGGACCCGGAGCGCCGAGACCCGCAGCCCCCGCTCCACCGCCAGGCCAACGATATCGGTCAGGTAATACTCGTTCTGCGCGTTCTGCGGTTTGAGCTGATCGAGCGCGTCGAACAGAAAGGCGCCGTCCACGATGTACGTACCGACGTTGATCTCCGTTTCCTTCGCCCGCGGACCGACCGCGTCTCGATCCTCCACGATTCGGGAAACCGGCGCATCCTGCCCGTCGCCGCCCCTGGCCCCGCTTCGCACCACGCGGCCGTATCCTGTCGGGTCATCCAGCAGCGCGGTCAGGATCGTCACGGTGGCCTCCTCCGCATGATGCTTGCGCACAAGGTCGCGGATCGTCCATGCTTGCAACAGCGGCGTATCGCCGTTCAAAATCAGGAACAGCTCAGGCCGCCGGCGTTCCGCCACGCCGAACACGGATCGCGTCTGCATGACCGCGTGCCCGGTGCCCAGTTGTTCCCGTTGCTCCACGATCCGGACCGGCACATCCAGCGCGCATCGCTGTGTGTGGGCCTCGACCACTTTCCCGACCTGTTCGCCTTGATACCCCACCACCACCACGACGCCCCGCTCCGCAACCGACACCGCGAGGTCAAGCACATACAATACCATGGGCCGGCCGGCGACCGGGTGCAGCACCTTGGCCAGCTTGGACCGCATGCGCTTACCCACTCCCGCGGCCATGACAATCGCGCCGAGCCCTTTGATGGGGCCGGTCTGGTGGTGTGTCATGAGACCCGCACTCCCAAATCGGGCGGTGACGTCCGCACGGTCGACTCCACGGCTTCCGCCGCCGGGCGCACCGGCTGGGTGGGTGAATACAGTCCGCCGGAGACGATGAGCTTCATCGCCTCTTCCACGCCGATCTCCAGCGGCACGACCTCTTTCTCCGGCACCAACAGGAAATACCCCGACGTCGGATTCGGCGAGGTCGGCACATAGACATTCAGCAAGGGCTCCGGCGACAGGTCCTGCGCCTCGCCACGTGCGGTCCCGGTCACGAAGGCAAAACAATAGCTGCCGTGCTTCGGGAACTGGATCAACACGACGCGGTTGTACTTCTCCCGCTCCTGGAACGAGAGGATGTCCATCATGGACTTGAGCGTCGAGTAGATGCCGCGGACGACCGGCACGCGATGCAGCAACCCCTCCCACCACTTCACGATCTGCCGGCCGATGATGTTGGCGCCGAGCAACCCGGTCAGAAAAATCAGCGCGAGGAGCGTCAGGATCCCGAGCCCCGGCACGTAGTAGTCCTTGGTCACCAGCCGAGCCAGAAAGTCCCCGAGAATCCCGTCCACCGTCACGAAGAGGGTCTTCAGGATCAGCACGGTCCCCCAGATCGGGGTGATGATCAATAACCCCGTGAAAAAGTAGCGTTTAAGGGAGGCTCTGAGGGTTTTCACCAGGGGTGCTCCAAGTATTTCATGATACAAGCTTTGAGCAGGTGCCGCAAGCCTTTTCATTGCTATTTTCAATAACTTCGAATACTATTGCCGAAATTTGTCCATGCCGAGAATGTCCCGAAACCCGAGCCGAAGCCGGAGCCGACGGAGGGGGCTGTTCATCACCTTCGAGGGCATCGAAGGAAGCGGCAAATCCACCCAATGCGCTCGCCTGGTGAAACGGCTTCGGGAGTTGGGCTATGACGTGCTGGAGACCCGGGAGCCCGGCGGAACGCCAATGGCCGAACGGATCCGCACGGTGCTGCTCGCGCACCCTTCGGACACCGCCGGCGGCGAACAGGTTCTGGCCGGCACCGAGGCCTTGCTGATTCTCGCGGCCCGCAGCCAGCATCTGACGCATGTGGTCAAGCCGGCCTTGCAACACGGCGTGCTGGTTGTCTGCGATCGCTTCGCGGACTCGACGCTCGCCTATCAGGGATACGGCCGCGGGCTGGCGATGCCGTCGCTCGAGCGCCTGAACCGGTGGGTCACGCGCGGGCTCACGCCGGACCTCACGCTCCTGTTCGACTGCCCGGTGTCCATGGGACTGCTTCGCCGACGACGGGAGGCGGACCAGAACCGCTTGGACGACGAGGCGCGCGAGTTTCACGAGCGAGTGCGGCAAGGGTTTCTCGCGCTGGCGAGGCGGCATCCGCGCCGGATCCGGGTGCTGGATGGTCGCGGGGATCCCGACGCGATCGCAGCGCAAGTCGAAGCGATCGTACTCAAATGCCTCAAACGAAGAAGACCGTGATATGCCCTTCTCCGATGTGATCGGCCATGAGCGCCCCAAGGCAATCCTGCAGGCGGCCCTGCGGCATGACCGCGTCGCCCATGCCTATCTCTTCCACGGCGACGATGGAATCGGCAAGCGTTTGACCGCGCTCCGGTTCGCCCAGACCATTCACTGCGACCTCGAATGGCCCGCGCAGGGGCCGGATGCGTGCGGGGGATGCCGATCCTGCCGTCAGATCGAGGCCCGCACCCATCCCGATTTCCTGGTCATCGAGCCGGACCCTGAGCAAACCCCTTCGACCCATTCGGCGAGCTCAGGGCAAGCACGCTCAGCCAGTCCGGAGCCACGTCGAGGGGGGCAGGCCACACCGCAGATCAAGATCGAGCAGGTGCGGGAGATCGAGCACCAGATCATCTACAAACCGTTGATCGGCCGGCGCAAGATCTGCCTCATTGACGAGGCGGACCGGCTGACGCCTGGCGCGGCCAATGCCTTGCTCAAGACCCTTGAGGAACCGCCGGCCCACAGTCTGTTTCTCCTCGTGAGCAGCCGGCCGGCCGCCCTACCCGCCACCGTCCGCTCGCGATGCCAGCCGCTCCGCTTTGCGGCGCCGGCCCGCACGCAGGTCGAAGCCGCACTGATTCTGAAACGCGAGCTGCCGCCAGCCGACGCACGCTTTCTGACCATGCTGACCGAGTCGAAAATCGGCGTGGCCCTGTCCACCGACCTCAAGGCCGTTCGAGGTCAGCGAGAGGACCTGCGCATGCTTGTCTCCCCGAACGCCCTTCAGTCGGTAACGACCCTGTTGTCCGCCGCGGAAGCCTTGCACAAGGAGCAGCGGGCCAACGAGGCGCTGGAGTGGCTGGCCCGATGGCTGCGGGATATGCTCCTGGTCCGCGTGGGCGCCGATGCGGACAGCCTGCTGAACGCGGACCAGCTCGGTGAGTTGCAGGCGCTCGCCCGCACGCTCAGTCCGGAGGCGATCGTGGACATTTTGTCCGAGATCGAGACCATCCAGCGCGCCGCCACGCGCAACCCGAACCTTCAACTGGCTCTCGAAACCATCCTGCTGCGCCTACGTGAGGCCACGCCGGCATCGCGCGTCTCAGTCTAGCTTTCCGCTTGATGAACCTGTTATCTTTTCGCAAGATTGATGACAGTGCCTCTTCATCCATGAGCGACACCTTCTACATCACGACGCCGATCTATTACGTGAACGACGTGCCGCACATCGGGCACGCCTACACCACCGTGGCTGCCGACGTCCTGGCTCGCTACCACCGGCTTCGCGGCTATGATGTCTTCTTCCTGACCGGCCTCGACGAGCACGGACAGAAAGTCCAGCAGGCGGCGGCCAGGGCCGGGACCGCGCCCCAGGCCCACTGCGACCGCCTGATGCCTCAGTTCAAGAATCTCTGGACGCGCCTGCACATTTCCAATGACGCGTTCATCCGCACGACGGACGCCGCGCACAATACCTACGTCCAGGAGACGCTCCAAGTCCTGTTCGATAAGGAGTTGATCTACCGGGCGGAATACACGGGTTGGTACTGCACCTTTGACGAGCGCTTCTGGACGGAGAAGGACGTCGTGGACGGGCTCTGCCCGGACTGCCAGCGCCCCGTTGAGCATCTGAGCGAGAGCAACTATTTCTTCCGGATGGGGCGGTATCAGGAGCGGCTGATTCGTTATATCGAGGCGCATGACGAGTATATTCAGCCGCCGTCCCGGCGGAATGAGGTCCTGGGTTTCCTGCAAAAGCCTCTGGAGGACCTGTCCGTCTCACGGCCGAAATCGAGGCTGTCCTGGGGAATCGAGCTGCCATTCGATCCCAACTATGTCACCTACGTGTGGTTTGACGCCCTGGTGAACTACATTTCGGCGCTCGCGTATCTGACGCCGGCTCCGTCTTTCGACAAGTTCTGGCCGGCCAACGTCCACCTCGTCGGCAAGGACATTTTGACGACTCACGCCGTGTATTGGTCCACGATCCTGATGGCGCTGGAGTTGCCGCTGCCGCGCACGATCTTCGCGCACGGCTGGTGGACGGTCAATGGCGAGAAGATGTCCAAGAGCCGCGGCAACGTGGTGGACCCCTACGCGGTTGTGGACGAGTTCGGCGCGGATGCATTCCGCTATTTTCTCTTGCGCGAAGTCCCGTTCGGGTATGACGGCGACTTCTCACGGGATGCGCTGATCGGCCGCACCAATGCCGATCTCGCGAATGGACTCGGCAATCTGTTGAGCCGGACGATAACGATGATCGAACGGTACGCGCAAGGCACCGTTCCGCCTGAAGGCCCTGAAAAAACGCCGGCAGACCACCTGCTTGAGCACACCGCCAGCGAGCTGCCGGAGGTGGTTGAGGAGTGTTTCAAGCGGTTCCATCTCAATCGCGCGTTGGAGTGCATCTGGAATTTGATCCAGATCGCCGACCAGTACATCGACAAGTCTGCCCCCTGGGTTCTGGCGAAGAAGCCGGAGGAAAGAGCTCGGTTAAACACGGTCCTCTATCGGGCGACCGAGGCGCTACGGTTTCTGACACTGTACCTGTTCCCTTTCATGCCGGACACCGCCCGGGAAATGAGCCGGCAGCTGGGGTTGGAGTACAACTTCGATCATATGACCTTGAGTGCACACGCTCAGTGGGGCGGCCTGAAGCCCGGCACGAAGGTCACCAAGGGCAAGTCTCTGTTCCCAAGAATCGATCCGACACACCCAGAAGGAGCGCAACGCGTGAGCCAAGAAAGCCGCACCCCACCTCCTCCGCAGCCGGCGAGCCCGACTATCGCCGGCGCAGGCGGTGCCACTGCGTCGGAAGCTGTCCGGCAGATCACGATCGAGGAGTTTCAGCGTCTCGAGCTCAAAGTTGCGCGCGTGCTGACCGCCGAACGCGTTCCACGATCCGACAAACTGATCAAGCTACAGGTGGACCTCGGGACGGAGGAACGCCAGATCGTGGCGGGCATCGGAAAGAAGTACGAGCCGGAGGCGCTGGTGGGTCGCCGTATCGTGATCGTGGCGAATCTGAAGCCCGCGAAGCTGATGGGCATCGAGTCCCAAGGGATGGTGCTGGCGGCGGGAGACAAGGAGGTGGGCGGGCTCGTCACCCTATTGGAGGAGGTGGAGCCGGGCACGAAGGTGAAGTGAGGAGCCGCCCTTGATCATGATTGGCGACACGTGACGCAAATGCGCTGGCCCCAGCCCCAGATAAGATTGATCCCTTTGATCGCGGCAGTGGTGGCCCCGGGGTCAGGACTGGCGGCGGAGGAAGAGAGGATCGTGCCGCCGGCGGGGCCGGTTGCGACGGAGGTCATGGTGCGGGTGGTGGCGCACGGGGCCATGGTCGTGGGAGACAGCGTGGGGGGCGCGCGCGTCACGATCACGGACGTCGCCTCCGGCATGATCCTGGCCAGCGGGCTGCAGACCGGGGAGGCCGGCGATCAGAATCAGATCATGAGGACGCCCCGCCTGGCCGAGGAGCCGCATTATTCCACCCGTCCCTCGGGAGCCTTCCGCGCCACGCTCAATCTGGACAAGCCGACGCTGGTGGAGATCACGGCGCAGGGCCCGCTCGCCTACCCTGCCGCGACGCAGCGCGTCAGCAAAACCGTGTGGCTGATCCCGGGCCAGAACCTGACCAACGACGGCATCGTGCTCCAGTTGTACGGGTTCATCGTGCAGATCGAGCATCCGCCGGCGGGCGAGTCGTTGATCGCCAAGGAGGATGTCACGTTGAGGGCCTCCGTGCGAACCCTCTCCGGCGCGTTCGTGCGACCGCACGGCGATTGGGATTCGCGCAAGATGCAGATTTACGGTGAAGTGCTGATCGGCGACCGCGTGATCGAACGGCTGCAGATGTTCTACAGCGGCGCGAAGAGCAGCTTCGAGGCGCCGTTTTTCGTGCCGACGCCACCGGAGGCACGGGATGGTGTCACATTGCGCGTGGTGGCGGCCGACCCCGCGCTGGGCAATTTCGGGATTGGCATGGCCAAGTACCCGGTGCTACCGGAGCAGCTCCGACCGCGAAAATAGACGTGATCCGTCATCCGTGATCGGTGATCGATGAACAACGAGGAGTAGGACCCTCTGAACGGATCAGGCATCACGCGTCACTGTTTCTAAGATGGATCCCAAACAGAAACAATTCTCCATCTGGTATGTGATCATCGCACTGTGGGCGATGATGATCTTCCAGTTCTTCGTCGCACCGATCTTCAACCCGGCCGAGATACCCTACAGCGAATTCAAGGCCGCGGTCGCAGCGGGGAAAGTCGCGGAGGTGTCGATCTCGACCACGGTGATCCACGGCCGCATGAAACCGGAGCCTCCGGCTCCGGGCTCGACCGAGGCGGCCAAGGCGGGGCGGCCATTCGACACGGTCCGCGTCGAGGATCCTGATCTGGTCCGCGACCTCGAGGCGCACCAGGTCAAAGTGACCGGCGTGGTCGAGAGCACGCTGTTGCGGGATATTCTGTCGTGGGTTATTCCGATCGTTCTCTTCTTCGGCGTGTGGCTTTTCCTGTTTCGGCGCCTGGGACAGGGCCAGGGCGGCTTCATGACGGTCGGCCGCAGCAAAGCCAAGATCTACATGGAGAAAGAGGTCAAAGTCAGCTTCAACGACGTGGCCGGTGTGGACGAGGCGAAAACGGAGCTCCAGGAAGTCATCGAGTTCTTACAGACGCCGGAGAAGTTCCGCCGCCTCGGCGGCAAGATCCCCAAAGGCATCTTGCTCGTCGGTCCGCCGGGGACCGGCAAGACTCTCCTCGCCAAAGCGGTCGCGGGCGAGGCAGGCGTGCCGTTCTTCTCGATCAGCGGGTCGGAGTTCGTCGAGATGTTCGTCGGCGTCGGCGCTGCGCGGGTCCGCGATCTCTTCGAGCAGGCCAAGAGCAAGGCCCCTTGCATCATCTTCATTGACGAGCTGGATGCCCTGGGCAAGGCGCGCGGCGTGGGCCCGATGGCTCATGAGGAACGCGAGCAGACGCTCAATCAGTTGCTCGTCGAAATGGACGGGTTCGACCCTCGCGTCGGCGTGATCCTCATGGCCGCCACCAACCGGCCCGAGATCCTCGACCCGGCCTTGCTGCGGGCGGGGCGCTTCGACCGGCACGTGCTGGTGGATCGCCCGGACAAGGCCGGCCGCCTCGCGATTCTCAAAGTCCACGCCCGCGGCGTCACGGTCGCCAAGGAGGCGGACCTCGAGGTCATCGCGGCGATGACGCCGGGCTTCGTCGGCGCGGATCTGGCCAACCTCATCAACGAAGCGGCGCTGCTCGCGGTGCGGCGGGACAAGGACCGAGTCGAGCTGCCGGACCTGCAGGAAGCGGTGGAACGCGTGATTGCCGGCCTTGAGAAGAAGAACCGCGTGTTGAATCCGATGGAGAAGGAGCGCGTCGCCCACCACGAGGTCGGACACGCGCTGGTGGCGCTGTCGATCCCCGGGGCCGACTCCGTGCACAAGATCTCGATCATTCCGCGAGGGATCGCCGCGCTGGGGTATACGATCCAGCTCCCGACCGAAGACCGGTTCCTGATGACCAAATCCGAGCTGGAGAACAAGATCGCGGTCCTGCTGGGCGGGCGGGTGGCCGAGGAGCTGATCTACCAGGAGGTGTCCACCGGTGCGCAGGACGACCTGCTCAAGGCCACGGACATCGCCAAGAGCATGGTGAAAGCCTATGGCATGAGCGAGAAGCTCGGTCAGATCAGCTTCGAACGGGAGCGCCAGCCGCTCTTCCTGCAGACCGGGCAACCCGCCCCGCCGGGCGAGTACAGCGAGGAGACTGCGCGTGAAATCGACTGCGAGGTGCGGCGCATCGTCGACGAACAGTACGAGCGGGTCCGGGGATTGCTGAGCCGGCGACGCGATGCGCTGCGCGACGGGGCGGCGCGGCTCTTGACTCGTGAGACGATGTCCGGCGAGGAGCTAAAGGTCATCATGGCCAAGACGGGAGTCCACGCATGACGCACCGTCCGGAAAAGACAACCGGTCCCGTCGTGAGCGGCGGTAGAGCGCGACCGGCGTTCCCGGCCCCTGCGGCCCTGACGCTGCGCCTGCTCCTGACCCTGATCATCTGGAGCGTCGCAGGCGCGAGCGCGCTCGCCCAGCACGGCCAGGGCGCGCAGGCCCAGGCGCACCAGCTCCGGCGCTCGGCGGACATCAAGGAATATCTGGAACACCTGGACCGGCCGGATCGAGACCAGTACCAGAAACCGGCCCAGGTGATGGAGGCGCTGGCCCTGAAGCCCGGCATGGCGGTCGCGGATCTGGGGTCAGGGTCGGGCTATTTCACGCGGCGGTTTGTCGAAGCCGTCACGGACTCCGGGAAAGTGTACGCCATCGACGTGGAGCCGGAGATGCTCGACTATGTGAAGGAGAGCCTCGACCACATGCACGTCCCTTACACGGCGGAATTCCTCCTGGCCAGACCGGACAACTCCAAGCTGCCTGTCGCCTCGGTGGATCTTATTTTCATCTGTAATGTTTTCCATCATCTGGAAGACCGTGTGAAATACTTCGTGAACATCCGGTCCGCCTTGAAGCCGGGGGGCCGCATCGCGATCATCGACTTCTATCATGACGAACGGTCGGGCGACGTCGGGTTTCCCCGCGAGCACCTGGTAGCGCGGGAGACCGTCGTGGAGGAGATGACCAAAGCAGGTTACACCCTGCGGCGGGAGCACACGTTCCTCCCCCGGCAGTATTTTCTGGAGTTCCAGCCGACAGGATCATGATGCCTCCCTCGTCTCAACCTGGGTATGAGCAGCTGCGCCGCCGACTGGGCGTGGCGCTCGCGTTCAACGCATTCGTCATCGTGGCCGAATTCGCCGGTGGCTTGGCCATCAACAGCATCGGGATCATCGGAGACGCGGGCCATAACCTGATCGACCAAGGGGCGCTCTTCCTCGCGCTGTATGCCCACATCCTCGCGGCAAGACCCGCGACCGAGACCCGCACGTTCGGCCTGCACCGGGCCGGCATCGTCGCAGCGTTCGTGAATTCCGTCGTGCTCCTGCTCACCGCGGTCGGCCTCGCCGTGCTGGCGGTGAAGCGGATCGCCGAACCCGTCAGCGTCCCTGGCGGATGGGTCGTCATCATTGCCGTCGCGAGCTTTGCCGCCAATCTCAGCGTCGCGCTGCTGTTGCAGAAGGGCGCCCGCGATGATCTCAACATCCGCAGCGCATTCTGGCACATGCTGGGAGACGCCTGGGTCTCGCTCGGGGTCGTGGCCAGCGGCGTGACGATCATGCTGACCGGCTGGTCGGTGTCGGATCCGCTGGTCAGCTTAGCCGTGGTGGGCGCGATCCTGAAGGGCGCCTGGCCGATCTTCAAGGAATCACTGGAGGTCCTGCTCGAATCGACGCCGCCGGGCATCAGCACGGCGCACGTGATCGCGACTATCGAGCAAGTGCCGGGCGTGAAGAACATCCACGATCTCCATATCTGGGCCGTGGAGCCGCGGATGGTGATGTTGAGCTGTCACGTGCTGGTCGAAGGCGACGACTCCAAGCTGACCGACGCGTTGCTCACCACGATCCGGAACCGCGTGGCGTCCGAGTTCGGCATCAAGCACCTCACCATCCAGATGGAGACCCAGTGCGGGCATCCCCAGGCCGTGCATTGCGACCTGACTCAGCTCACGGACGAAGGCGAGCGGCTCGCCCCTCGCTCCTTCTGAAGATCGGCCACCGCAGGAGCAACCACGCCGTCCCCGCCCCGAGCACGCCCCCGATCATCCAGCTGCCTAGTACGTCCGTCACATAGTGGGCGCCGATATAGACGCGGGACACGCCCACGAGCGCGACGATCGGCCACGCGATCCAGCCCGATCGCGGGTACAGGACATGCAGGAATGAGGCAACGAGAGCCGTATTCAGCGCATGATTCGAAGGGAAGCTGAAGGTCCCCCCGCACGGCACCAAGTGGTGCATCCCTGAGAGGACCTGACAGGGTCGCGCCCGCGCCACCAGATCCTTGAGTTGGGCGCCGAGCTGGTCCGTCGCGATAAAGAGCCCCAGCAAGATGGCCCCGCCGACGAGCGCCTCTCGCCGCTTGGCCCACACCCAGTACAGGACCGTGAGTCCCATCACCACCTTGAAGAGAAACGGCCGTCCCAACGAGAACATCAGCCAATCCAGGGTCTCAGACTGCTGCGCGAGGCCGTTGATGCTCAGCGAAAGGGTGTCATCCCAGTTCATAACGTCACTGCTCCCACGGTATTCCCGCCCCGCTGCCTCGCGCCGCTCGCCCCGGGCCTGTCCCGTCACTGCGTCCTGAAATGGATCCGCACGGTCAGCTCACCATCCACCGGCACGTCCCCCTGCATCTGGGGATCGAACTTCCACTGGTTCAGTGCCGCCAGCCCGGACACAGTCAGCTCCCGGTGCCTCGCCGGCTCCAGCACGACGACGGTGACCTTGGCCTCTTTGGAGACCAGCATGCGCGCCATCATCCAGTCGTCCAGCTCTTTACCGTCCAGTGAGGGTGGGATGCTGGGCCACGGCGTGTAGGTTGGCACGGGGCCTAGTTGCTGATCCTTGTTGAGGGGCAGCCCATGCACGTGGACTTCCGGCAACTCCACCACATCCTCGGCATGGTCCGACTCATGCGTGGCCCGGTCTCCCTCCGCCGCCTGGAGCGGTACGGCCCACAGCCACTCAAGCCCGATCATAGCCATGAATGCCATTATGCGCACCGCGACTTTGGTTCCCAGGTTCATCTTACGCTCCCGCCCCTCACCTCTGGCCGGAATCTAGAAGAACCACTGTACTCGCCCGAAGAACGACCGCGGCATGCCCGCGTGCGCCACACCGAGGCCGATACTGCCCTCACCGGAGTTGTAGAAGTATTTCTCGTCGAACATGTTGATGATGTCGAACCCCAGCAACAACTTTTGGCCGCGCCACGGAAGCGGCACCACGTGAGTCACGGACGCATTATAGACGGTGTAGGACGGCAGGTGGGTGGAGTTTGTCTTGGCCTCTTCGTTCGCGGCGGTTCGCAGACCCGAGCCATAGAGCATCTGCCCGGCAATC